>CEVZ01028994.1_pt1 | contig 11373 bp, 13 predicted proteins | sample 361371 | NCBI WGS metagenome assembly CEVZ01 (sample SAMEA2620217, study PRJEB7988) | marine metagenome | isolation source: saline water (ENVO:00002010), including
GTAGCTGTCTGTCCATTTCTTGTGATTTGTAAGACTCTGTATTCATCGGAGATAGGTCCAACGATTCTATTTTCCTCGACCCTTGCCTGAATTTGGTCAGTAGCAGGATCGCCAGAGGTATCGGGAATCGTTGCGAATGCTTTCGATACCTTCTGATAATAAATTTCTAAATCTGTTCTCTCAAGAATGTTTGGTACAGCAGAATAATCTGCATTAGGAACTGTGCCCTGAGAGATTAATGATGAAAGACTATTAACACCATCAGCAAACTCAAAACATGTGAGTCTATGGTGTGAGAACTTAGGTGCTAGTGTTTCAATTGAATCAGGTTTGAAGTATACACCTTCTTCAGCACCGTCAAAGAAAGAGAACTGCCAGAAATATGTACCACCAGTTACCTTGAAGATAGCAGTACGGGGAGGTACTTGCGCTTCAGTGTTAATACCCTTAGCAGCGTATACTGTAGGATATGGAACATACTTAGGAATGATCTTTGTACGACGGAGGTCAGTACCAACTAGAGAACAACCTCTAGGTACGATGATACCACCTTCAATTGAATTATATTTGTATAATACATTATTAGGAGAAGTCAAATCAAGGTTTGAGTTCTCATCAAGAGGAGCAACGTTTGTATAGAGAACATCACCTGGTCTGTTATCCACCACATATTCTGCTGGATACAGCATAATCGAGAAGGCATCAAACTCGTCGTTTGATAAACCAACTCGATAAGAGAATCTTGCTACTTCGAGAAATGCCCTTTGTAGTGACTTAAACGGACGCAATGCAGAGTTTCCCCTGTTGTCAATAGCATCAGATGCATCAAAGTCATCAGGGTTAACGTAAATAATACGTCCAGTTCTGGACGTAATAATATTCTTAAGTCTAGTAAGGGACATTGCCTACGCTGCTTTTTTGATTATTTATTAGGAACCGAAAACTCTAGTTGTCAATGCTGTAGAAGCATCTTGGAATCCAACTAGACTAAACATATTGTTTTGAGTTGCACTCTCAACAACCAATCTTTCGCCAGGTCCAACGACGAGAGATGTAATTCTGTCAACATTGTTGGCAGCATTTGTCTTATCTTTGGTAAGATAATTTTGATCTTCAAGTGCAGTAGTTGCAGTTGTCACTGAACTAACAGTTGCAAGAGTTCTTGTCTGAGCATTGTCTTTAGGAACATCTTGGAATGTACCAGATCCAGCAAAATCAGCAGATCCAACACCCTTGATTACCTTAAGTGCAGTTCCAACATAAGAACGAACAACACCATATGCACCAGCAGTTTGAGCAGTTACAGTATAAGTTGTTCCTGCATCACTAAATGTGTCAGTGCTGTTTACCCAAGTTCCAGTGATATCAAACACATAGAACTCATCATATTCATAAATTTCAGAAACAGTGAAGGAACGGTCAGATCCACCATAGTTTGCATTAGAGGCAGTACCTGTACCACCATCATAGAAATAGAAGTTATTAGGTAAGTTAGAGTTACCACCAAAGGCAAACTGAACATATCCACTACCACCGTCACCATGAGCACCACTAGTTGTTCTACCAGTGGTAAATTCTGTACCATCATCAGAGTTACCAGCAGTATTATCAGGACCCCACTCACCATTAATGGTAGATGAAATACTGAAGTCTCTACCACTCATAGTAGAGTCAGATACATCAAAACGATATGTTCTGTCACCAAAGAGTGTAAGAGGAGAGTTGAAGAATGTACCGTATACTCCATTAGCAGTGGTAGTAGAGAATACAAATTCTTCTTCAGCAGTGCCAACACCACCTGTAGCAACAGTTGCTGTTGCTGAACCATTTCCTACAGAATCACCAGCAGCAAACTCAGTTCCAGAACCATTTAAGGTAGAAGGACCGATATACAAGATAGTTTCAGTTGCTTGGTATACTGTTGCAGTAGTTGTGTTACCACCAGTACCCTTTGTAAGAGTATCACCGATAGCAAATGTACCACTTACAGATTCAACAGTAATCGCACGAATAGAAATATCTTTAACGTAGATTGTTGTTACGGGAGGAATATAAAATGACTCGTACTTAAATGTCTTTTCACCATCAGTAGAGGTGAGAACTTGTCCTGGATTAAACTCATCGTTGATACTAATATTAGTATTAACTTTGATTCTATAACCAGTAATAATATCTCCTTCATGCAATTTGTATGTACTTGCATCAAGAACGAGATTTTGATCGAAATCTTTGAGAGCAACATCATATGCTGCACCAGTACCATCATTGGCGATGGTTAATACTGCCGAAGCAGATTGATCCACAGGAGCACTATACAGGACTGTATTAGTAGTTCCCGCTGGTTTTGCTTGTCCTAAAAGTCCTTGGTCTGCCATTGTTAATTAGAATCCTGCGTAAAAGAATTGTTGAAGACGGGTTTGTCCCGTTAAGTTAGAAGCACCGATACCAGCACCGAAGTTAACATCATCAAGGGTAACGTTATCAGTAGAAAGAAGTGTCGCGTCTGCGTTAGGGAATTTAATTACTCTAGTCGCAGTGATATTTTCTATGTTAAATTGAACTGCTCCTACTTGACCCTCTTGTTTGATAACAGGGGTAAACAGTGTCTTGTTCTTCAATTCCTGCGTTGCATTCGCAGTTGTAATAACGTTGTTTCCGCTACCAGTATTTAGTAAATTAGTTGGAGGGAACTCAAAGGTTTGATTTGAAAGCGTGTTTTGATTAGCAGTGCTAAAGTTAACTTTCTTTGTGTTGTCTGTATTATCTTGCAGGATCAGATTTTCAATGGTTTTGTTTTGAAGAATCTGTGTAGCATCTGTACCAACCAAAGTGATGTTTGTGTTGGGAACAGTGACGGTTCTGTTTGCTGTAAGAGCATCAGTATTGAACTGTGCCCAGAATGTTCCATCATCAGCGTTAGCAGCAAGTTTCAGATCAACCATCGTCTTATTCAAAGACGTTTGTTCTGCTTTTGTATCTAATAGTGTAGATGATGTAGCGGTAGGTTCGTTAGTTGTGGTAACTGTACCTGCATCAGGAAGGAAGTATGAGCGTCTAGCGTTATTAGTATCTACCCAATTAATCTGGAAGATTGCTTCTTCAGTACCATCAACAATAACAAAGTTATCCTCATCAATAAGAAGAGTCTTGTTAGTTAATGTCTGAGTAGTATTATCACCAACAACGGTAGTTCCGTTACCAGAGGTAATAGCGGGAAGGGTGAAGATACGAGTATTAGTACCAGTACCAACATTAGAAACTTCAAATCTTGCCTTAGGTCCTTGTGCATCTTCCAGAATGAAAGTTTGGTCAGAGATAAGAAAGTTACCCGTGACCTTTACAGCACCTGTACCTTTTGGTGCAAGAACAATATCAGCATTGTTTGCAACATCATCGATAGCAGTAATGAATAGCGAAGTGCTACTATTACCATTATCAATTCTTGTCATATAAACACCACCATCACCAAATGCGATACCTATTTGATCGTATGCATTTTGATACAGTCCAGAATCTCGATCCAAGTCGAAACAAAGACCAGGAGCATCCTTAGTTCCTTGTCCAACTCCACGAAAGAGTTGATTAACTTTTGCTTTTCTGTTAGGGATCAATGGATCAGAAACAACAACTGGAAGAATTGCTTCTCCCGAGAGGTTAGCATCTGAGATTGTCTCTAACTGAGAAATTTTACGAGTTCCCACAGATAATCACACTATTTGCTACAGGTCTATTTATACTATTTACCAACACCATAATCAGGTGCTTTCTCTTCTAGTTTACGAATGTCATCGTGCAACCTAGCGACTGCCTCTTCTGCCTCCTTTGAGAGTTCATAAGACCACTCCTCACCTTTTTTATTCTTGAATGTCTTTTTCATGTTTTTCCTCCTCTAGGGTTTTGTATTGCCACTCATCTGTGTGTCCAACTGTCCACCATTTAGGTTCAGTCTCGACAGCATAGTTTTGTGTGCAAACTTTGAAATCAGGTTGTTTAAGATTACCTGGAATGAGAGAATTGTCTCTCCATACTACTCGGTTGTTTGGTTGAGCGGCAAATTGTCCGTTGTCAAGGGCGATGACGTTGAACGATTTGTGTTCGGGGTCCAACTCAGAAAAATTAGTGTCAATAACAGACTTATCTGGATGAGCAGTGTCAATCGTAAATTCATACTCGCCTGCGTGCATTTTTTTATCCTTACCAAAGAACTCGCAACGTCCTAAGATAGGTTTTTCTATCACGGTGATATGGTAGTCGAAAGAGTCCCATAATTCTAGAACATCTAGAGGTAACTGATCATCAGGATTGATGTCAGTTTTCCATACAAATGCACTTAAAGGTAGTTTATCATATAAGGCACCATATTCAGTAAGAAGTGTTTCAAAATATAATGCTTTTGCTTGAACACTTTTAACTGAAATCCAGATACCAGGTGTCAACTCTCCATGTCCCTTCTGATGATCATAAAGGTATTCTTTTTTCACATATACAGGATGTGGAGGAAGAGGATGTACTAAAAATGCCATTAGTTACCAGATGCGAATAATATGTTTTCAACAATACCCTCTACAAATGTCACCATTGCACTAGGAGTAGGAGCATAATGCACTGTCCAATGTGCAGGATATAGTTCTATTTGTTTTGAAAGAGGGTATGGAGATACTCTACCATGATTTATGTTCTTTACGACCTTGAAGCATCCACTATCTTCAAAATCATATGTTCCTGTATGATCTACTGTCCAAAGTTGACCGTTAGGATCAATCCAATTATACGTCATGTATCCTTCCAGATCTTTTGTCCGTAATTCTCGATTCCAGAATCCTGGTCCAAGATCAAATGTAGAATAAATGGTGTCGTATAATCCCATGGCGTTTATGTATACTGTTACTATTTACCTGAACATGGGACCTTCCATCCAAGCAACCAAAGAAATTCTTTTGCCGCTTTTAAGAGGTCTAACCCTATGTGGAACCCATGCAGGGAAGATAACACACTGACCTTTTTCAGGTTTCAAAGATTTGAAATAAGATCTTTCATAATGAATTTGAAATTCACCACCTTCATATTCTGAAGGATCACTCAACAGCAATGAACATGAAAGTTTCCTTTCCATTTGCGTTTGAGGTTTCACACTATTACCACCATTATCACAATGCCAAGTATAGAAGTCTTTTTGATCTCCGTAGTAAATAGTGGATTGAATTCTTGATGAAAAATAATCTAATTCATATCTAAAATAATCTTTGTTTGCTGCTACCATCATGTTCAATATAATGCCAGGTATCCATTCATCCCAAGGAATACCACCTGCCATCGATGATCTGAGTTCGTTTCTTTCACATGGTCTACCATCAACACCTGCAACGGTGTGTTTAATTTCTTCCTCAACATACTTTCGCATAGAAACAATCATCTCCTCAGGTAATTTACTGGGAGTCATCCAAAGAAGTTTCTGTGAAAAAGATGGTAAATTGGACATAATTAATTAGTAAGTAAGCGGGGGCGCTGCTTCTAAATGCAGATCTTTAATACTCCCCCTAAGCCAAATGTCGGACTTGAACCGACGACCTACGGTTTACAAAACCGTTGCTCTATCCAACTGAGCTAATTTGGCGGTACTTCGGGTTTACATACGTCCTTGAGTTGAATATTACATGCGAATGTTTTTCTAGTAACATCGCTTTGGTGTGGTGTAACCATGTGCATAAGGTGACCAGGAAAGATAATGACATCACCTGCTTTGTAGTTTATACCACGGATATTTTGGTATCCGACCAATTTTTTTACTTCAGTTCTGAGAGACGTGCTATATCTATCTGTGAAGCAAAACTTTGAAAATCCCTCACCATCATTGGCAAAAAATACCATGGCGAGGTCTTGCATAGCATGATCGTGTACTTCTTGAAAATATCCTCTCTTGTAATAATTGATCCAAGGATCATACATAACGAACCCGAAGATTCTGTTCATCTGATTAGCAACTTCATGAAGAGACGGAGTTACTATAGACATCCATGATTCCCATTTCAAAGGAACTCTGTCAATGACACATTCTTTACCCCAACGAAATTGATCGTTGTCAATTGGTTCATGGCAATTCTCCACCGCTTCAATAAATTCTTCTGCGTTCGGTGCTCTGAAGTGCCAATAAAAACTGATAGGATAAATTAGATGACAAGACATAGTAGGAGTGAAGGGACTTGAACCCTTACGATTTTACAATCAACAGATTTTAAGTCTGGTGCGTCTACCTATTCCGCCACACTCCCAATATTATGGGTGGGTGGATGAAATGAACAGTATTCGTTGAAGGTGATTTTCATCTCCTTGTTGGTCAGATTAGCATGTTTTGCTGCAGTTGGCAAGTTCCATTTTGCTGACCAAAGCATTTCCATTGCATGACGAGTTTCAGGTCTCATTCGCTGCCTCTAAAAATTGTTTTTGAAATTCTTCTACCTGAGTCTGAATTTCTTCAGGAACAGGAGGAACTTCATTGACAGGAACCATCATAGCAGATTTTCCGTCAGGGCGAGTAATTTTCCAGCAAACTCTTTGAGTTTCTGTAAGATCCAAGATGAAATCAAAGTGATCTTCTGCTTGACGAAGTGTAATACCAATAGGTCCGATCATTGTTCTGCAAAGAGATAAGTTACCATTTCGGGATCAAGAATGTGACCGAGTTCAGAGATAGTCTCTGCAAATCCAGCAGCACCCTCGAAGTCCCATTTCCACTGAACTTCTTTGTCGTATCCTTCGTTGTCTACGATTTTGATTTTTCGTTTGGAGAAATTAACGAAAACGTGAGCGAGTTCTGTATTGGGCATGTGGTCTGTGTCTTTACTTATGCAGTATAGCAGACCGCCCTGAGCGTGTCAAGTCAATTGAGGAAAATCGATTTACCGTCGATTATGACGATACCTTCAGCAGACAAGACCATGCCTAGACCACACTTGACGGTTGCAGCGAGAGCAGCATTCAGGACGATAGCTCCAGCACCAACGTTGACATTAAACATTCCAGTAGCAACGTTACAGTTATATCCTGTTGCACCACAAGTCAAAGAATAAGGACCAAGTGGATTGACAATAGTATATCTAGGAATAGCATCAGCTGATAATCCTGGTGTCATAACTGTCTCTACAGATCCACCAACAAATCTACGAATACCAGTAAGTGCTTTAGGAATAGGTGATGGGGGTGTATTGATCATCTCAACTAAGTGAGGTGTAACAATCTCAATAGAGTTATCACCACTAAAGATTTGTTCTGCAGCACTTCTACTCTGTTGTGATGCAGAGTTTTCGTACATACTACCAGTAATCTTAGTAGATGTAGATGCAATATTTGCTTCAGCACCCTGCAATTCAAACTTAGCACCAACTGTGTTTATGTCAACATCAGAACCAAATCTAATGGTGTGCTTCTGTACTTTATCGTTTTTCTTCTCACCTTTTTTATCAACAACTTTAGGAGCACCTTCAGCACCTAAGAAGAAACCACCACCAACTTCAATGTGACAATCTCCAGTAACTTTCAGGAAGTAATCACCTTTAATGTTTCTGACAACATCACCATCTACGGTAGAACAATTGTCACCATGTGTCTCCTCTGTACGGTTACCAGCATATGATGTATGATCTGCAACTAAAGCACCATCATCACCTTTTTGATTATTTTGTGTCTTAGTATATTTTTTTACCTTATCTTCAATCTGTTCAGGTGTCAGATTTGGACTTTCTTCACGAATTTTTTTACGAGCAACATACTCTGCATACAAACTCTGATTTAATTTAACAGATGTATGAGTAGTACCACTGGCATTTTTATGAATACTTGCTTGTCTGCCAGGTGTACCGACAAACATCTCATAAGATCCATCTAAGAAAGTTTTTGCAGCAGTCAGATAAGGATCTGCATCATTAAAGATGCTATCTAAAAGACCACCTGCTCTACTGTCTCCTCCACAGTCACCTCTAGATTTACCTCGTATCTTATTAATTTCTTCTAATTCTTCAGGAGTACAATGAGTAACACCAAATAAAGGATACCAACCTACAGTATCTTTACCACCATCAGCACTACGACCACAACCACTGCCAATGAACTTAATGAACATAGCAATCAAACCAGTGATTGAAGTAATACCCTTTGTGAATAGGTCTGTACCTGCCTCAAAGATTTCACTACCTGCTTGCCATGCATCGATGATTTCTTTTGCTTTACCAACACCATCGACAATACCTTTTACAGTATCAACCACACCAAGAACTGTATCGAGAAGACCTTGAACCTGACAAATAACTCTATCGATAGCAGTTTGTACACCCTGCATAACAAAGGTTGCTTTATCAATCAAACCGTCGAGTACACCTTCAAGTAAACCTACGATTGAACCAACAGGATCTGCAATGAAACCCAACAGTTGATTGTCGATCATGCAGAGAGATTTAAGGATCGTCGTAACTGCCTGTTGAATTACCGTGAAGACCACGAAAGGAGCACCAGTTGCACCACCAAGAATATTGACAAGTTCTAACTGTTCTGCAAGGTTTGCTAAAGATTGTCGCATCGCAGATACAACCTGAGCAAATACCGCACTCAAGAAGTTCTGAATCTTTGCAGTCAATGCCTTTGCACTAACAAGTTTACCTGTGACAATATCAAGGAAGTCACCATCTTCTGCTTTAATTAGTGATCCAGCATGGTCAGCAAGATCTTCTAAGAGATATGATAACTCATACTCTAGTGTCTTCCATGGTCCAGCAACACCATTAGCAGCAGGAATTGGTTTTTCTGGTTGTCTAGGTTTGTTGGGATTACCACCACTACCATTCAATAAGTTTCCTACATTAGCAGGAGATCCAGCACCAGCAGTTTCATTGGGATTACCATCCTGATCTTTACCAGGTAATGAAACGGTGTTATCTTGTTTTGGTCTGTAGAAACCCTCTTCTTGTGTAGTTGCCATAGTTGCATTAGGGTTCATCGGATGAACTGTTGCAACGTTGGGAGCAATGCCAGGTTCCATTGCTTCACCTGTGAAGGCAAATACTTTTTCTTTCTGAGTGTCTGCAGACTTCTTAACACGCATGACACCTAATACGATAGGCATCTGTGCTGCTTCTCCATCCATGAAGAAACCCATAACAATAGCGCCTGGTTGTAATTGACCAGAACTCTCACCTTGTCCATCATTACCAGGTTGACAAGTATGCTGAAGAACAGTTGCCCAAGGAAGATAATCCGTTGGCAAATCATTCGTAGTGCTACCACGAACATTAGTGTAGTATCCAAGAACACGCACTTTGACGCGACCCAATCTCATCGGGTCTTCGTTATCTTCAACCTCACCAACCCACCAGAAAAATCCGTCTTTACCGACGAAATTTACTGTAGGTTCATTAATAATACCGTCAATAGTTTGCATCTATCAATTTGTATTTTGACTATTTATCGGAGTTGCCGAAACCAGAATTATATAGGTCAAAGTCACGTCTCGTTAAAGGAGATGATTTGAGACCACATTGATAACTTCTAGCAACATCTTCACCCATGATGTTGAAAGATACAATCAATCTATTTTTCTTACCTGTATTTATGGGTGCCTCATGTAAAATATTAGATGGGAATACAATTAGATCTCCCTCTCTAACAACAGGTTGATATTTCAGATTTTCACCCGTAGCAGCTTCTAAGAAAGGACAATGAAACTTAGTTGCTTCATGTTCTCCTGCATCATAGTCAACGTACAGAATAGCAGAGTATCCTGTAGCACCGTGATTATGTGGTCCATGATAATCGCCTGGTTTTGATAATTCAAACCAAAGTGCAGTGATCATTACAGGACAAGGATAAGTTTGAGAGAAATCTCTCATCTCAGTATCAATGCAATCTGAGATTACAGGCATATATTCAGGGATACCACCATTATCATAAAAGTCGGTATACTTATCCAAAGGAAGTGCTTTCATAATTGCTTCCTTCTTTGCCTGCCAGTTATCTAGACTATACTGTCTAAAAGGAATCTTGAAGAGATAATCTCTTGCGTTACTCATAATATTTCAGGGGTTTGTTGTGTAGAGATACTCAAAGTTACTCTAGCAGAGAGAACATCGGGATCATGATATACACCAGCAGGTATATACAAAGCATCGCCTGGTTCTACAATATGTATTGTACCATCATCAAACTTATATGATACCTTTCCAATAGCACCGACGATTAAAACATTTACCTCATCATTGTGACGACCAAATGTTGCAGCACCTTTAGCAAAAGATGTATACAAATGACAACTGGTTGTTGTCCACTCTTTCTCAATCTCTTTTACTGCATCAAATACAGTCTTAGTTTGATTTTCATTATGAAGGACGATAGTTGGTATTGATATTGTATGTCCATGAAGATTGACTAATCCATGAACACTACATGTATCAAGTTCAAATTCATTCTCCATTTTGCGAATAACATCATGCCATGTTATTTGCTTCGCTAATTGATAGCGATTTTTACGGAAGATAACCATTCTGTTCTAACCATTTACGAGTTAAGGGTGTAGGATCATACACCTCCCACATAGCACCAGTAGCACATGCTTCAAGTGCTGCTTGGGTCATACCCTTTGTACGACCTGCCCATTGTGCTTCTGCTTCCCATGGCACTGCACCTTTAGGATAAGTGCGTTCCGCCATGACACGCCACAACATAGGCACATCTTCTTCGGGTTTGATGATAGCGATCATACTATTATCGATAGTACCTGCCATACAATCCTGTGCAGCGTGCCATCCTTCATGACGCATAAGTTGCATCAGGACAGCAGGATCTCCCATCCAATCTTTATTTAGATAGAAATTATTACTGACGGTATGATAGACACCACGATGCCCAATAGGAAAATATCGTTGATCAGCAAGGTATACTTTAACACCAATTTGATTTAGTGTCATCAACAGTTTATTAAACTCTTCTGCCTGTGGTGTAAATTCTTCAGTGTTAGGATACTGTGAAGAGATATCAAGAAGAGAATATACTTCATCAACATCTTTCTTACACTCTCGAAGCATCATGCATCCCATGGAGTCATTGGAATTGTATCCTTTGGTGATCTTATCTTCACCTGCCTGCACTCCATGTGCCATACTTAACATTAAACCTGCCAAAATAGCATTACGCAGTTTCATCGGAGTCTCCTTCCAGATAATCAAGAACAATATTGTGCAATTCCCAGTATCGTATATACCAATCAGGTATCAAACCATAATGGGGTAGGGTGTAATAATCAGAATAGTTATTATATAAGAGATCGATAATCTCTTCTTTAGTAGGTTTTGCCATAATAAAAGTGACAATGGGCGAAGAGGGGATCGAACC
>CEVZ01126305.1_pt1 | contig 11363 bp, 9 predicted proteins | sample 361371 | NCBI WGS metagenome assembly CEVZ01 (sample SAMEA2620217, study PRJEB7988) | marine metagenome | isolation source: saline water (ENVO:00002010), including
TGGCGGGATTTCGGGGTCAAAGTCCGCGAGCAGGCTGCAAAGCTAGACGAGCTGGGTATTGGCACCGGCGAGCGCGTCGCTATGGTTTCACAGAACTCCGGGCGATTGATGACGTCGTTTTGGGGTGTCTCCGGGTACGGCCGAATCTTTGTTCCAATCAACTTTCGGTTAAGCCATGATGAGATTTCTTACATAGTCGACCACTGCGGAGCATCAATGCTGCTGGTTGATCCTTCAATGGAGGACACCTGCAAGGACATTGACGTGGACCACTTCGTGGTGATGGGTACCGACAGCGACGACCAGATGTATTTGCCAGGCGGCGATCCGCAGCTGTGGACACCGGACGAAGACGTGACGGCGACGATCAACTACACCTCCGGTACCACCGCCCGACCAAAAGGAGTGCAACAGACGCACCGCGCCTTATGGGTCAACGCCACGACCTTTGGTTGGCATGCCGGTGTAAGTGACAGAGACAATTATCTTCACACCTTGCCTATGTTCCACTGCAACGGTTGGGGTATGCCGTACGCCGTCACAGGTATGGGAGGAAAGCATGTCGTGTTGCGCGAGGTGCGCGGCGACGAAATTCTGAAACGCATCGAAGAACATGACATCACCTACATGTGTGGAGCCCCAGCAGTCGTCGCAGCTGTTTTGGAGGCTGCACAAGACTGGGAAGGTGAAATTCCCGGCCGCGATCGAGTCAGAATGGTCGTCGCAGGAGCTCCTCCTCCAACCCGGACAATCGCCCGTATGGAAGAAGAGTTGGGATGGGAATTCATCCAGATTTACGGCCTAACCGAGACTTCTCCTCTGCTGACCATGAACCGCTGCCGCTCAGAATGGGATGATTTTGACTTTGAAGAAAAGGCCCGCAAGCTGAGTCGCGCCGGCGCCCCCGCTATCGGGGTGAAGATCGAAGTTGATAACCAAGGCGAAATTTTGGCTCGCTCCAACGTTGTGCTTGAGGGCTATTGGGAGCAGCCGGAAGCAACATCCGAGGCAATCGTCGATGGCTGGTTCCACACCGGAGACGGCGGCACCATGGATGAAGAGCATCACGTAACTATTTCTGATCGCAAGAAGGACGTGATCATTTCGGGCGGAGAGAATGTGTCTTCCATCGAAGTCGAAGATGTGCTCTTCAGTCACCCAGCAATAGCCGAGGTAGCTGTCATTGGAGTTCCTCATGAGAAATGGGGCGAGACCGTGAAAGCTCTTGTCGTCTTGGCCGAGGGCGAAGCTGCATCAGAGCAGGATCTCATTGACTATTGCCGCGAAAAGATGGCCCACTACAAATGCCCAACTTCGGTTGAGATCAGGGACGAACTCGCTCGCACTGCGACCGGCAAGCTCCAAAAGTTCAAGCTTCGCGCTCCGTATTGGGAAGACATGGAGAAGCAAATCAACTAACGCACCTGCAACGATAAACACTAAGAGTTGAGACTCTTGGAGTATTTACTCTTAAACTGAGAGTGTGCGTGTTGAACAGTTAGCCGGCGACTCCCATCTCAGCGTCGACACCATTCGTTACTATCAAAAAATTGGGATTCTTCACCCCCCGACACGGGAAGGCAGAGTGGCCCGATACGACGACTCCCACGCGTCAAGGCTCATCGAGATCAGGCAACTATCTGATGAGGGATTCAGTTTGGCGCAAATACAACGCCTCTCAGATGCCTCACCTCATCCGCTTCTGTCTTCGCTCAACGAAGTCTCTGAATCGCTGTCTTTCGATGAACTGGTGAATCAGTCTGGCCTCGGTGACGAAATCGTTCAGATGGCAATCGACGCGGGACTCATTCGGCCTCTCACCACGGACACTAACCGGTTCGACGTCAACACTCTTTCAATGCTAAAGGCGGGGGTCGGTCTACTTAATTCAGGCTTACCTTTCGACGAATTAGTACAGCTAGCGGTTCGACATGCCCAACATGTAGAAAGCGTCGCTGAAGACGCAGTTGCGCTGTTTGCCCAACACCTGACTGAGAAAAGTGACTCTTCGCAAACCGAAACCGTCGAAACCATCGTGCCTCTCGTAACTGAATTAGTTGCCCAGCATTTTCGTCAAACACTCATCGAACACGTAGGCCGTCATTTGCTTGACGAAACGAAATCACTATGAAGACGTTGACTAATTCCCGGAATCTCACGCTGGTGAGAAAACAAGTGGACCAACCTGTCGACTTCTTAGCGCTATGGGAACAATCACCTCATTACCAAAAGTCGTATTGGGCTATCCCTGACGAAGGACTTGAATTCATCGCACTGGGTAGTGCTCTACATTTTGGAACTCAAAAACGTCGAAATCGATTCGATTCAGTTCGCGAAGGTATAAGAAACCTTCAGTTTGACGTAGTGGGTGAACCCGGTCCCGACTTGTCTGCGGGAATTCTTGTCGGCGGATTTTCGTTCAGCGACCGAGAAATTGAACGGCATCCCGACTGGAAAGTTTTTGGCGGAGGCGAGTTAGTACTACCCGAAATTTTTATTGTGCGATGTCACGGTTCGACATGGATTACCCACGTCGACAACACTGAACTGCCCGACTTGAGTCCTTCACTCGAACAACATCTAGGTCACGTGTCGAGCGTCGACCACAGAAACGACAAGGCATATTTAAAGCTCGTGGCTCGTGCCTTGGAAGAGATTCATAACGGCAATATGGACAAAGTGGTCACGGCAAGATCGCTATCACTTCCCGCAAATCTGAACTCCGCTGCGCTACTCGAAAGACTCAAAGTTCGACACCCGTCCTGCGCGACTTTCGCCATAGCTCGTGGCGACCAAGTGTTTCTTGGAAGCAGCCCAGAGACACTGATCAAAATGAATGGGAGTCAAGTCCAGACCGCAGCTTTAGCGGGTTCACGACCACGCCACGAACATCCAGGAGCTGACGCTCGTCTACGCGCCGAATTGCTCGCCAGCCCCAAAGAACGCCACGAACATGACATTGTTGTCAAAGACATCAAAGAATCATTAACTACTGCGGGAGTCCGCTTAGATTCACTATCGCCGGCTGGAGTTATGAAACTTCGCCGCATTCAACATCTCCACACCCCAATCTCGGGGCTGGTGCCGGACGACAAAGACATTCTGGATCTCGTTAGAGCGCTGCACCCAACCCCCGCCGTCGCCGGGTTACCAAGGCAAACCGCTCAAGATTGGATTGACGAGAATGAATCCATGGATAGGGGCTGGTATGCAGCACCTGTGGGTTGGATGACCCCAAATGGTGATGGCGAGTTCAGAGTCGCTCTACGTTCCGCACTTCTGACCAGCAACGCTCTGACTTTGTTTGCCGGCGGAGGCATTGTCGACGGAGCAGAACCAGAACACGAATTAGCCGAGACGGCCACCAAATTCGAAGCTCTTTTGGGCGCTCTCGATCTGACGCCGTAACCACCATGACGAGAGACCCCGTATACAGCGCATGCGCAACTTTTGCGAACGAACTATCCGGCCAGGGCGTCGAACACGTCGTTATCTCACCTGGTTCTAGATCGACACCTCTAACACTCACATTCGCGCAGACAGCAAACATCAACACCTGGGTTCAATTAGATGAACGCTCGGCTGCGTTTTTTGCGTTAGGTCTGGCAAAGCAAACACAAAAACCAGTCGCTTTGATTTGCACGTCGGGGACCGCGGCCGCCAACTATCTTCCGGCGGTAGTTGAGGCAAACTGGTCTGAAACTCCGCTCATTGTTCTAACAGCGAACCGGCCACCAGAATTGAGAGGTTGGGGCGCCGGTCAAACGATTGACCAAACAAACATCTACGGCAGCAATGTTCGCTGGTTCGCTGAACTTCCAATCGCCAACGAACTGGATACACATTGGTTCCAATTTGCTGCCGCTCGCGCTTTCCAGTCTTCTATGGGGCCACGACCGGGGCCTCTTCACCTCGACTGGCCATTCCGCGAGCCACTTGAACCAATCGAAGACGCTGATCTTGGTCAACCTTCTGACCCCATTCAGCTCGACATGGCCGAGGCTACGCTTAGCTCCAACAAAATCCGAGATCTCGCGCAACTCCTTGAACAATCACCTCGGGGAGTAGTCATTGCGGGCCCCATGGTTCAAGGGTCTCAATGGCGGCAGGCCGTCGAGAATTTCTGCACAAAAACTGGATATCCGCTTTTGGCGGAGCCACTGTCACAACTACGTGTCAATTTCAATGACGTTGCTGTTCTAGAACATCACGACCATTTACTTCGCAGTTCATGGTCCACGCGGGTAGCTCCCGACATTGTGATCCGATTAGGCGGACCACCCACTTGTAAAGCTTTGAAGAAATGGTTGGAACATCACCGCTGCCCCATGATTATGTTCGACCCATCTAACAGTTGGGCAGATCCCAGTTTCACAACTTCAGAGATCTTGAACGTTGGTAATGAAGCACTTAACGCAATAGCCGAAATCATCAACCCAGACATGCGTGATACTCATTGGGAAACGGCATGGCGTTCTGCAAATGATCAAGCATCCGCGGCCATCAACAGAATTCTTAACACTGAACCGCTTTTGCAAGCTGCTGTCGCTCGCGACCTTGGCCGTCATCTCCCCCCAGACCATTTGCTTTACGTGTCGAACTCCATGCCTGTAAGAGATATCGACAGTTTTATGAATCCCCACTCCAGCTCCCTCCGTGTAATCGGAAATCGGGGAGCAAGCGGTATCGACGGAGTGATCTCCAGCGCTGCAGGTGCAGCAGCAAGCGGTCAGCCAACCACCCTCTTAATTGGGGATCTGGCCTTTCAACACGACATTGGCGGGCTAATCGCTGCCAGGAGTCTCGACATCACCCTGACCGTCGTGGTCTTAGACGACCAAGGGGGAGGAATCTTTAGTCACCTGCCCATAGCTCAGGTAACGGAGCAGGCAGTATTCGACCAACTATTCACAACCCCGCAGCATTTACCTATCGCTGAGATCGTTGACGCATTGGGCATCAGATATCAAGAAGTCTCCGATGCCGCTACATTCGCACGCTTAATTGGTGAACCACAAGGCATTCAAGTGCTCAGGATCCCGATTGACTCAGCTCTTGATATCGATCAACACCGACGGATCGCTCGCGCAGTCACAGACTCCATAGAGTTGTTATGAACATAATCTGCAACGGCACCGCTCTAGAAGTAGACGTAGCGGGCTCAGGCGAACCGCTCTTGATTATTCACGGATTCACAGGATCCGCCTTAGCCATGAAACCGCTTTCTGATCGTTTACCAGGAAGAAAAATCATCCCCGACCTTATTGGGCATGGTCGCAGCGAATCTCCTGCTTCTCGCAGCGCGTACCATCTCGATGCTGTCTCTCAACAACTGTCATCGCTACTCGACTACCTTGACGCGACACCAGCATCGATTGTCGGATACTCAATGGGCGGTCGTGTCGCATTGAACTTCGCAGTAAACCACCCAGAGAAGGTCCACTCCTTGGCGTTAATCGGAGTTTCGCCTGGCATCGAGAATGACAGTGAACGCCTTTCCCGGAAAAATGCCGACAATGACTTGGCCGCATCTATTTCTCACCTTGGAGTCAAAGCATTTATCGAGTCTTGGGTCGATATGCCCATGTGGGAAAGTTTGCGAAACAAACTGACAGCGGCTCAATGGCAGGAATCGATCTCGGAACGTAAAACAAGTCATCCGCTTGGGCTAGCAAACAGCCTTAGAGCAGGCGGCACCGGCAGCATGAATCCGCTTCACGGAGCTCTTCGTAATCTGAAGATCCCAACCCTCTTATTGGTTGGGGACAAAGATCATAAGTTCTTGCAAATTGCCCAGGACATGTCGACTGCACTTCCCAACGCGTCAATTCACATCGTTGCCGATTCTGGACACGCTGCCCACCTTGAACAGCCCGCAGCGACGGCCCAAGCAATCATCGAGCATTTCGCGTGTTAGTAGCTCTCGAAACCCGAAAGTTGCGGTTACGGCATCCGTTAGTTACCGCACACGGGAGCACTACACACCGAAAGATCATCGAAATCACCGCTGCCGAGGACGGCTTCCAAGGTCATGGAGAAGCAGCTCCACTTCCCGGCTTTGGTTTGGAGACCTTCAGCGAATCACTAACGGCGCTACAAAATTGGGTTAAGAACCCCAACCGTTTACCAGACGCTCCGGCTGCTCGCAGCGCCGCGGCCACAGCAATCGAGAACTTGGAGAAAGCTAGATCGTCCAGTGCTCCCACAAGCGGAAAGATCGCGGTCCAAGCACTCGTGGGGTCATCGGAAAGTTCATCAATCGAATCCGAAGTTTCTCATGCGTTGAACCAGGGTCATTTAGCTATCAAAGTGAAGGTCGCGGCCACCGACACAAAGACTGATATTGCCCGCATTCAAAGTGCGATAAAGCTCGTCGGGTCAGAGGCAGCACTCCGTTTGGACGCTAACGGCGGATGGTCGTTAGAGGACGCTCTCTATGTTCTAAGCGCCATAGATTCGGACGACGTGGACTTGGTCGAGGAACCAACCGCTAACCCTCTCGATTGGAAAAAAGTGAGCGAAGAGACCGGCGTCAAAATCGGAGCGGACGAGCAACTGACAGATGAATCACAAGTGCATCAGCTAATTAAATACGGCGCAGCGCAAACCTTCGTTCTCAAACCTTCTGTCATAGGAGGACCGCCAGCCACACGAAAAGTTGCCGAACTTGCAAGAACAAACGACATAGACATCTTGATCTCATCATTTCTAGACGGGCCCATAGCCCTCCGGTCCGCGAGGGATCTAGCCATGGAGTTAGCGCCGAACGAGATTCACGGCCTTGGAACAGCGTCCCTATTTATCGATAAGTTCCCCGCCGATGTCGTACCTAACAACGGGTTTCTTCGCTGCCCTTGAAATCCAGTCAGCCGGTTTCGGCTACAGCAGATGGCGCTGAATTTTTCCAAGCGCTGTCCGCGGAAGCTGATCAACATATTCCACAGAACGTGGCGCACAGAACGCCGGCAACGACTCCTTCACCACCTCACGAAGCATCTCCAAAGAAGGCACTTGTTCACCCGGAACCACGATCGCGGTAACGCTTTCCCCCCACTCTGGGTCCGGACGTCCCACAACGGCACACTCAGCAACAGAAGTCACTTTTTCTAAAATTCGTTCAACTGCGACCGGCCAAACGTTTTCGCCACCAGTGATAATCATCTCACCCATTCGCCCGAACACGGTCAACACACCGGAGCTATCAAGCGAACCTGAATCGCCAGTTGGGTACCAGCCATCTGCAGTAAAGGGGTCATCTCCGTTCCGGTAACACCGAAACAACATCGGACACCGTATGTGCACTTCACCGTTGACTATTCGTAGCTCGACACCTTCGAGAGGGTGTCCGTTGTAAACGATTCCACTACCGGTTTCTGTCATCCCGTATGTAGCGATGACATTTTCCGGTCGCTGTTCCGGCACAGATGAACCACCCACCAATACGCGACGGAACAAGGCACTATCGACTCGTTGCAGAGCAGTGGGTACCAGTGAAACGAGTGTCGTTCCTTCTTGCGCAGCAGTCATTACCGCGTCAGCATTAAATCCATCGTGCACTTCTAACGGCGCGCCTAAATGAAGAGCTCGAACAACAACCGAAAAGCCACCAACATGGCTTAACGGAAGGCAGGCCAGCCACTTATCGACAGCAGGGTCAACTTCTAGGAAATCGCTTGTAGCTTCCGCATTGGCCGCCAACGATTCGTGAGTCAAGACGACACCTTTGGGTTGTCCGGTGCTCCCACTAGTCGCCACAACTAACGCGTCACCGGGCTCTACAGCTTTCCCTTCAAGAGAGAATGACCCTGAGGAATTAACTATTTCAGATGCGCCCATATCCTTGATCAATTGCTTCTGCATTTCTTTTGGAAGTCGTTGATCTACCGGTAGTACAGCATCACCCGCATCCCAAACGCGTTGAATGGCATCCACATACTGTTGCCCGCCGGGCATAGATATAGCTACGAGGCGACTCACCACAGAGACGTTACAGGCGTTCTAGAAAGCTCGAACCATGAGACTGACTGTGCACGCAACGATAACCGCACTCACCGCTAGGTCGAAGCGAGCAGCATCCAAAGAGCGACCAATTCTGATACCAAATGGAAGGGCCACGATCACAACTACAGCGGCTAGTGCAGCCCCGTAAAATCGCTGGCTAGACCACTGGCCTGTCGCACTCAGGGTTAGTAGCTGGACAGTCCCAGTCAATAAGAAAATGACAGTATTTGAAGCCACGAAACGCTCGCGTGAAACACCTAAGCCCTGAAACCATGCAGCAACGAGTGGTCCTGAAATGCCAGTCGCTCCCTGCGATACCCCACACGTAAGCGCTACCGGTATTCGACCAAATTTTTGTACTCTCGGCGACCATCTGGGATTAGCAGATGAGAATCTCCATGCCAGAAAAGAGGAAAGCAGCAAAGCAAGTAACAGAAACAGCAAACGATCATTGATGCGAGGGAGGAGCCAGGCACCAGCAACTGCTCCGATTGCGCCTAGTCCAACGAAGGAAGGAAGGCCCTGAACGAATCGCAATTCTCGTCTGTATTCTCGCACCAGCATTGCGTTGCTCACCGCCGTGGGCGCAGCCATGATCACAACTGCATCTTGAACCCCTACAAAAAACGCAATGACCGGCACAGCGGTAAGGGGTAAGCCAAACCCTGTCGTTCCCTTAATTAGCGATCCTAAAATCACTGCTAAAGCAACGATTAAGAGCTCCAGAAAATTCACTTCGCGCTTATCTCGACCGCTATTTCGGCCGCAATACGAGCATTATGTTCGGCCAAAGAAAGATTGGCTGAAACACTTTCGCCTGCCGTTGCCTTTTCAAGACCTGAAAGAACATGCGGTGTGACTTGTGGTCCTGAAATTTTTCTGTCGCGAAGATCATTCAAACTTTCTTCGATGACCCGGTTGATTTCAGTGGGATCAAGCTCGTCCGCGGCAGGAATGGGCGCCACTAGCAGCGTTCCACCTTGTCCCAGTTCCCGACGAGCGAGATGGATTTGAGCGGCTGATTCTGCGTCCTCAACACGATGGGGCACTGGAAGCCCGGAATCACGGGTGTAAAAGGCCGGAAAGTGATTGGTTTGCCAGCCAACAACAGGAACTGACTGTGTTTCCAGATATTCGAGTGTTCGAGGTAAGTCCAAAAATGCTTTCGCACCCGCACTCACTACAAGGACTTGATGTCGAGCTATCGCGTCTAGATCTGATGAAACGTCGCCGGTAATTTCCACTTCACGATGGACACCGCCGATTCCTCCAGTAGCAAACACTTCGATCCCCACAGCATCGGCGATAACAACGCTGGCAGACACCGTCGTTGCACCTTCTGGCAAGTTTCGGAAACCCACGGTTGAAAGATCTCTTGCCGCTACTTTGACTGCACTAGCGAGCACTCGTTCGTGTGCTTCTTCGGAAACACCTGCACATATGACCCCATCAAGCACTGCGGTAAGCGCTGGCACTGCCCCAGCGCTTCGAATAACTGTCAGACATCTTTGAAGGGCTTCCTCATTGGCGGGCGAGGGCAAACCCAACGTGGAAAAGATGGTTGACTCCAACGCCACCACCGCGTTACCAGCAGACAACGCATCCTTAACTTCATCTCCGACAACAATCAATTGGTCCTCCCTAATGGCTACATCATGTCAGGCATGTGACAATTCAGCGCGCCTGCTTCTACTGTGGGGATGTGTTTCGTGTTATTGAACATCCCGTCATAGCATCTTGGACTGATCGGCTGCGCTCTGTAGATACCGATACAGACGAGTTTCGGCGCCTTTTGAGGCAAATTGGCCAGTTGTTGGTTCCATCTGCGACCGAACATTTACCGACAAGAGAAATTACGGTCCACACGCCGTTGGCGGAAACCACAGGTCGTCAGCTTGACGGCGACACTCCGGTACTGGTTTCGATATTGCGAGCTGGCAATGGACTACTCGACGGAGCGTTGCAGGTTCTATCGGACGCAGACGTTGGATTCATCGGCCTTGCGCGAGATCACGAAAGCCTTGAAGCAATTGAATACCTGGTGAATCTTCCCCGCCTTGCCAACCGCCACGTCATAGTTGTTGACCCAATGCTCGCGACAGGTCATAGTGCAGTCGCTGCTCTAAATCGAGTGGCCCAAGAAGATCCTGCAAGCGTGACTCTGATGTGTGTGGTCGCAGCACCCGAGGGAGTTCAACACGTGACTTCTCATCACCCTGAGGTTCGAATTGTGACCGCCGCCCTAGACGAACAATTAAATGATTCCGGATATATTTTGCCCGGGTTGGGCGATGCAGGCGACCGCCTGTACGGGACCTAGATATGAAACGTCCGACACCTCCTATCGAATGGGTTCAGGATCACATCCGGATCATTGATCAAACCCTGTTACCCACTGAAGTTCAATTCGTAGAAATCAGGACCGCCGCACAGGCGGTTGACGCCATCCAAAGGCTTGCTATTCGCGGAGCACCCGCATTGGGCGCTTTCGGGTCGTTAGCGCTGGTCGTAGCACTGGACGAAACTGCCCCAGTAACTCTCTCAGATGCGATAGCTCACCTTGAAGAATGTCGGACCCTCATAGGGAATGCGCGCCCTACCGCAGTGAACCTTCGATGGGCAGTCGACAGAGTTATCGACAAGGCAATTACAACAAGTGACGACCTAGGCAGCCTCAGAGCAGCGCTTCTCGCCGAAGCACATGCGGTGGCAGCGGAAGATGAAGCTGCCTGTAGCGAAATCGGACGACTCGGTCACGAACTACTACAAGAAGCAACATCGATTGGTACTCACTGCAACGCAGGGCGTCTTGCCACAGCAGGAACAGGAACTGCCCTAGCGCCAATGTACGCAAAAGCTCAAGCCGGTGAGCCGTTGCGGGTCTTTGCTTCAGAAACACGTCCGTTATTGCAAGGGGCGCGGTTAACAGCCTGGGAACTAGAAGATGCGGGCATAGATGTGACCGTTGTCCCTGATGGAGCTATGGCTTCGACCGTCTTATCTGGTGAAGTAGACGCCTACATCGTCGGCGCTGATCGCATTGCAGCAAACGGTGACACCGCGAACAAAATAGGAACCGTAAGTCATGCTCTAGCTGCTCGAGAAGCAGGGATACCTTTCTACGTAGCGGCGCCAACCTCCACCATTGATATCAATTTGCCGAGCGGTGAACGCATAGAAATCGAGCAGCGAAACGAAGTGGAGGTGCACGAAATAACCGGGACAAGAATCACTCCGCAAGGGGTGAACGCCGCCAACCCTGCGTTTGACGTAACGCCACACCATCTCATTACTGCGATTATCACCGAGGTAGGGGTGCTCCGGGCACCATTTGAAGGTTCAATAGCTGACGCACTTACACG
>CEVZ01049368.1_pt1 | contig 11354 bp, 9 predicted proteins | sample 361371 | NCBI WGS metagenome assembly CEVZ01 (sample SAMEA2620217, study PRJEB7988) | marine metagenome | isolation source: saline water (ENVO:00002010), including
GGAATATAAAGACTTGGTTCAATTCCACAATGTCTAAGCCAAAGTATCAATAATGATGCCGCCGTCGTACCGTCAACATCAAAATCAGAATAAATTATTATATTTTCTTTATTTTTGACGGCTTGAATTAACCTATTTGAAGCTTTTCTCATATCAGATAATAAGCACGGATCGGGCATTAGGTTTTTAATCTTTGGATTTAGATATTGATCTACCTCTTCTGGATTAATTCCTCTAATGGCTAGTACAGTCGCGGTAAGAAGCGAAACATCAGACCTCTGCATTATGAATTCAGCTTGGCGATCCTCTGTAAGACTATTGCCAATCCATTTATTGTTTCCTAGAGAGCTTGAAACATTTAGTATTGTTTCGCACATATAAAACTAATCCAGTTATTAAATATCTTCGATTCTCAAACAAACAGGTAACCCAATGCAGATATCATCTTTTGAAAGCTGTTCGATACATGGTTTGATTTTTTCAGCACTTGTTTTATGAGTAAGTAAAACAATGGGAGCTTCTAGGCCTTTATGATCTTTTTGTCTCATTCTATTGATTGAAATTCCGTATTCTCCCAGAATTCCTGTGATATGGCTAAGAGCGCCCGGTTCATCTCTTATATTAATTCTAATGTAGAATGAGTTTTCAAATTCTTGGATGGAATGTTCTATAGTTTGGAGTTGCTTCTCTGGTATGCCGAATATTGGTTTTACTTTGTCACCTGATATATTAATTAGGTCGGCCATAACGGCAGATGCCGTAGGTCCTTCTCCGGCACCAGCCCCGCGATAATATGTTTTGCCAATGAAGTCACTTTCAACCAAAATTATATTTTCGCCGCCCATTACTTGAGCTATGGGGCTTGTCAGTGGAATCAGACAGGGTGCTACTTCATGGTGAAAACCGTGCTCCGTTACTTTAGCAGATGCCAATAGTTTAATCTTAAATCCTAATTCTTTTGCACTTTTAATATCAAAAAGAGATATGTGTTTTATACCATTAGTATTTATATCTTCTAATGATGCCTTTTGATTGAAACCGATACTTGAGAGTATGGCCAACTTGTGAGCCGAATCAATTCCTCCAATATCCAATTCTGGGTCCGCTTCGACATATCCTAGACCTTGTGCCTTATTAAATGCCGTCTCATAACTTAGTGAGCTTTTTTCCATTTCTGTTAGAATATAGTTGCAGGTACCATTAATCACACCAATTATCTGGCTCGTCTTATTGGGAGACAGGCTCTGCATTATAGTTCTGATTATTGGTATTCCACCTGCGACTGCTGCCTCATAGTAAACATTAACTTTTTTTTCTTCTGCAAGGGCTGCTATTTCATGTCCATGGTGAGCAAGTAGGGCTTTATTTGCCGTTACCACATTTTTTCCTTTATTAATCGACTGAAAAATTAAATCCTTTGCTATACCTTCATGCCCACCTATTAATTCTACCACACAGTGTACCTGATCAAAATTTGTGAGTTCCATAGGGTCAGAAGCCCATGCTATATTTTCTAGATTAACGGCTCTTTTTTTTTCCTTACTCTTAGCACTTACTGCTACGATTTTTATTTTTTTTCCTGTTCGAAATTCTATAATATCTTTGTTCTTTTCAATTAACCTAATTAAGCCACAGCCAACTGTTCCTAATCCAGCTATGGCAATGTTAAAGGTTTTTTCTTGTTCATTTGTCATTTTTTACTTTATTTATATTTAGTTATCGAATGATATTGTTGGTTCATTTAGTAAAGCCTCTGCCTCTTTTAATGCTCTTTTATCCTCTTCCGTTAAAGAAAAATCGGTTTCAGATATATTTATTTCGCTGTCTTTAAGTTTTGTTACTTTGGGTGCTGGCCTTTCAAAAATAGGATCTTGGAATTTATACAATGCAAAGAATTTTTTATTATTTTCTGTTAACTGGTTACAGCCACAGATGGAAAATGCCAAAAATATTGTGGAAAATATATTAGTGAACTTCACAGTCTCACCAAGTTTCTTGATAAAACCATAAATAATGCAATCAATTTTAATAAATGGGAAATCTTCCACATAAATCTATAACGCCTTTTTTGACCCTTTCTTCAGTTCCTTGGTTGTTATCCTTACCATTCTCAGCTAGACCTTTTAGAACCTCAAGAATAAAATTTCCAACTTGTTGAAATTCTTCATTCATAAAACCTCTTGTAGTTGCTGCTGGGCTTCCCAAGCGAATTCCTGAAGTTACTGTGGGTTTCTCAGGATCATTAGGAATACTATTTTTGTTACATGTGATGTTAGCCCTTCCCAATGATTCTTCTGCATCTTTTCCAGTAACTCCCATGGGCCTAAGATCAACAAGTAAAACATGGGTATCTGTGCCTCCTGTTATTATATTCAGACCTCCATTAATTAATGTTTCTGACAAAGTTTTGGCGTTCCCTATCACATTTTTTTGGTAAATTTTGAAGTTTGGTTGGAGTGCTTCCTCAAAAGCTATTGCCTTAGCGGCAATTACATGCATCAAGGGTCCACCTTGCAGACCAGGAAATATTGCTGAGTCAAATTTTTTCGCAAGATCAGAATCATTCGTTAAAATCATGCCTCCACGAGGTCCTCGTAAAGTTTTATGGGTTGTCGTAGTAACAACATCAGCAAATTTTAATGGATTGGGGTGCTCCCCTGCAGCAACCAAACCAGCAAAATGAGCCATATCAACATGAAGAATCGCATTTATTTTGTCTGCAATTTTTCTAAAGGCTTCAAAATTTATTTGTCTTGGTACAGCCGAGCCTCCCGCAATTATTATTTTTGGAGAATGCTCTAATGCTAGTTTTTCAACTTGTTCATAGTCAATTAAATGAGTGTCTTCTTTTACACCGTAGTGGATTGCATTAAACCACTTTCCAGATTGGTTTGGCTTAGCGCCATGAGTCAAGTGTCCTCCACTGGATAGATCCATCGCTAAAAATGTATCTCCGGGTTTCATTATTGACATAAAGACAGCTTGATTTGCCTGACTTCCTGAATGGGGTTGGACATTTGCAAAGGAACACGAAAATAATTTTTTAGCTCTTTCAACTGCAAGTTCCTCAGCGATATCAACATAATTGCAGCCCCCGTAGTATCTTCTACCAGCATAACCCTCAGCATATTTATTTGTCATCACTGACCCTTGGACCTCTAGAACGGCTTTCGAAACAATGTTTTCGGAAGCTATTAACTCAATCTCATTTCTTTGCCGGCTCATCTCTCCTTCGATGGCATTGAATAGATTTGGATCAGTTTCATAAATGCTATTACTAAAAAAACCGGATTTTAGATCTTTCATTTTTCTCTCCAAAATATCGTTAATTATATCTGATTAAGCAGGGTTTCTATAAATAAATACTTTTCACTGGTTAACAGGTCTAATAGACTATACATGGTAAATTTTAAAGTAAAATAAAAACATTAGTGTAAGTTGAGTCTTTTTAAGCGGATCCGATGAAAAAACAAAAAATATCATTTTTGTCTTCAGAAAGTAAAAAAAAGGATATTATCAAGCTAAATCACTTGAAGAAAATATACGGTGACTTCAGTATTGATGAATGTGACGTTATTGTTGCTCTTGGTGGAGATGGGCATATGCTGAATGCTCTTCATATTGCTAAGTCTGTTGGTAAACCAGTTTATGGGATGAACCAAGGCACGATAGGTTTTCTAATGAATACATTTTCTAGCGAATTTCTTTTGGAAAGGATTAATTGTTCAGAAGAGACCATAATTCACCCATTGCGTATGGAAGCAATTACAGAAGATGGATCTGTCGAAGAAGCGTTGGCGATAAATGAAGTCTCTTTGTTGAGATCGGGTCCTCAGGCTGCTAAGTTAAAGATTTCTATTGATGATAAAGTAAGGTTAAGTGAACTGATATGTGATGGGGCTCTAGTGGCTACATCGGCAGGATCAACAGCATATAATTATTCAGCCCATGGACCAATACTTCCAATAAATTCCGATGTATTGGCTTTAACAGCTATGTCTGCTTATAGGCCTCGCAGATGGAGAGGTGCTTTACTGTCAAGTGAAGCAAAGATTTCATTTGAAACAATTGACTATGAAAAACGTCCGGTGTCTGCAATGGCAGATACTTTAGAGGTAAAAAATGTCATTAAAGTTCATGTTTCCAGTTACAAAAAAGTATCTTATCATTTGTTATTTGATCCTGGGCATGGATTAGAAGAACGACTGCTTCAGGAGCAGTTTTTTTAGAGGAATTTTGGTTGGGAAGAAGGTTATGAGATCAATCTTAAAAGAGAATGTGTTTTGGGCCCTTATTTGCATGACTTTGGGGGCGTTTCTATTATGGAATATATCTGACATTCTTGCTCCATTTATTTTAGGAGGAATTCTCGCATATTTGTTGGATCCAATAGCGGATAAAATGGAGTCGTTTGGTGTGCCTCGATTGCTTACCGCTCTTACTGTAAGCTTATTTGCATTATTTGTTTTGATAGCTACTGCAATATTACTTATTCCTATTATTTTTGATCAAATTAATCAGATAATCGGATTTATTCCCTATATCACTAATGAAATTTATTTAGTAATGCAAAAAGGTTTTAAGGTACTAAATTTAGGGGAAGTGGAAGATATTAATTTGGTAAATCTAAGTAAGAATTTAAATGAAGTTTCACCTATATTTGCTAAATCAATATTTAATTCATCATTTGCAATATTAGATTTTATATTCTTATTAATGGTGACCCCTATTGTGGCTATATACCTTTTGGTGGATTGGGATAAAATAATTAAAGAATTAGAAAAAGTTTTGCCAAGACGTCTAGAACCCATTATTTCCCAAATTGTAATAGAAATGCATAAAACTGTAGCATCATTTCTCAGAGGTCAGTTTAGTGTTTGCATAATTTTAGCTATATTTTACGCCGTATCTTTAACTGCCTTGGGTTTAGAATATGGCTTATTAGTAGGTTTATTTTCCGGGCTAATTTCCTTTATACCTTTAATTGGCGCAATTTTTGGCGGCTTGGTGGCTCTGGTGGTTTCTCTGTCCCAATTTTGGCAAACCCCAGAGTGGATTGGTGTAGTCTTAATTATTTTTCTTTTCGGACAAATTCTGGAAGGCAATTTTTTAACTCCTAAGTTAGTTGGGAAATCGGTTAGGCTTCATCCTTTATGGATAATTTTCAGTGTGACTTGCTTCGGATCCTTAATGGGTTGGGTGGGTATAATTTTAGCTGTCCCGTTCGCAGCTTGTATAGCTGTTTTAGTTCGATTCTTTTTAAAGATTTATTTCGAAACTGACTTTTATAAATCTTAATCAATTTAAGGATCTAAAGTGAATTCTGAACAATTAGTTTTTAATCTTGGAGAGAAAAAAATGATGGGCAGGGATCAGCTTTTTAGATCCCAGTCAAATGAACTAGCACTTAGCATCATAGAAAATTATCCGAAGTGGCCTCAAAATAGATTAGTTTTAGTGGGGCCAAAGGGATGTGGCAAAACTCATATATCATCAATATTTTCGAACGAACTGGATGGGGTTATGTGTTCTGCTGTGAATTTTGAACTACAAAAAATACAGAATTTAAATAATGATGTAACAGTAATTCTTGAGGATTTAGATCAGTTAAAAAATTTGGATGATGAAGCTACTAGAATTGTTGAGGAAGAAATTTTCCATTTACTAGTGAAATTTGAAAATAATAATTCTAGAATATTAGTTACTGGATGCGACAGCCCTTCTCTCTGGCAAATAAATTTACCAGATTTAAGCTCACGTTTGAAGACATTTCCTGTGGCAAGGATTTATAATCCGGATGATAAACTTTTTTTGAACCTCATTTTAAAATTTTTTGCTGAAAAGCAACTAAATGTTAGTTCTTCTGTGATAAATTTTATCGCCCCACGTATAGAGCGAACCTATTTATCAGCCAGGAACTTTGTTGAAGAAGTTGATGCCAAGGCATTAAAAGATAAGCGTGAACTGACTTTGGCTTTGGTTAAAAGTGTGTTAGAAGACTCTGATTAATTGGAAAAAAATTTTAGTGTCTATAGGTAATTATAATAAGCGATTTGAGAATGGATGATAGTGCGAACTTTTTGACAAAAAACTATTCTGGTTCTCCTTTAAATACTAGGATCTCCTTAAAATCTAAGAACAGATTTTTTAATCGAGAATTATCTTGGATATCATTTAATTGGAGAGTATTGCAGGAGGCAGAAAATGACAATGTACCCTTAATGGAAAGGGTAAAATTTTTGTCCATTTCAGCAAGTAATTTAGATGAATTTTACTCTGTTAGAGTTGCTGGAATAAAGGAAATGGTTAGGAAGAGAATAAAAATTCAAAGTGATGATGGCCTTTCACCTCTAGAGCAATTAAAGGAAATTAATCACCAGGCTAAGGAATTAATTAGCCATCAGCAAATAGTTTGGAAGAGTTTGGTAGCTGAGCTTAGGAAGCAAGGAATAGGTTTTTTAGCCATAGATGAGCTCACTAAGAAAGACGTTAGATTCCTGGAAGAGAAATTCTTGAAAGAAATTTTTCCTGTTTTGTCACCAATGGCAATAGATCCGGCACATCCTTTTCCATTTATTGCTTCAGGTGGCTTTGCTCTCGCGCTTTCGCTTAAAGGTGAAAAATCTGATGACAGTTTAGATATCATATTGCCCGTTCCTGCCCAGATAGATAGGTTTCATAGGTTGGAAGGGAATAGAGTTGATCATTATAGATTTATTCTTATGGAAGATGTACTAAGTTTATTCATAAAAAATATTTTTCCTGGCTATAAATTAAATGGTAAATTTAGCTTTAGACTGCTTAGAGATAGCGATCTAGAATTGGAAGAAGAGGCTGAGGATCTTGTAAGGGAATTTGAAACAGCACTAAAGCGGCGACGTAGAGGTGAAGTAATTAGAATGAAGGTATCTTCAGAATTTCCCATAGATCTTCTTGAGTTGGTTTCTTCATCTATTGGAGTTTCTAAGCATGAGATAGTAACTGTGGATGGCCTGGTTGGAATGACGGATTTACATGATCTGCAAATTCCAGAACGTTCAGATTTACTTTGGCCAGAGTTTAAGCCTAGGTTGCCGGAAAGAGTTGAAGATTATGATGGTGATATTTTTTCAGCAATTAAACAAAAAGACATGCTTTTGCATCACCCATACGAAACCTTTGAAACTGTAATTAATTTTATAGAGCAAGCAGCATCTGATCCAAATGTTTTGGCAATAAAGCAAACTCTTTACCGAACAAGCTGGGATAGTCCAGTCGTAAAAGCTCTCTGTGAAGCGGCAGAAAATGGAAAATATGTTACCGCCTTAGTAGAATTGAAGGCAAGATTTGATGAGGCCACGAATATTCGACAATCTAGGGCATTGGAGAGGGCGGGAGCTCAAGTAGTTTACGGTTTTATTGATTGGAAAACGCATGCAAAAGTTTCTACGGTTGTTAGGAGGGAAGGCCAAAATTTGGTCACTTACACGCACATTGGGACCGGAAATTACCACCCTGTAAATGCAAAGATTTATACTGACTTAAGTTTGTTTACATGTGATGAAGCATTAGGTAGCGATGCCAATAAATTATTCAATTATGTGTCTGGTTATGCTCCACCTTTAGAGTTAGAAAATTTAAGGGTCTCACCGCTAAACCTAAAATCAACTTTAATTGAAAATATAAGAAATGAAATCAAGCATAAAAGGGCAGGTAAACCTGGGGTTATATGGGCAAAACTAAACTCTCTAGTGGAGCCAGATATCATTGATTGTCTTTATGAGGCTAGTAATGCAGGAGTGCAAATAAGCCTAATAGTTAGAGGAATTTGTGGATTAAGGCCTGGTATCAAAGGTTTATCTGAAAACATAAGAATTAAATCGATAATTGGAAGATTCTTAGAGCATTCTAGGATTGCTTGTTTTGGAAATGGTTACGGGCTGCCTTCTAAAGAAGCAAAGGTTTATATTTCCTCTGCTGATTGGATGAGTAGGAACCTTACCAGAAGAATAGAAACATTGGCTGAAATTAAGAATAAAACTGTGCATGCACAGATTGTGGATCAAATTATGGCAGCTAATTTAGCAGATACTGAGCAAAGTTGGATTTTAGATTCTGAAGGCATCTATCATCGTGGTTCCTCTCCAGACACCAAAGGTAAATTTAACTGCCATGAATTTTTCATGAAAAATCCATCAATGTCTGGTCGAGGTAAAACAGGTGGAAATGATGTACCTAAATTAAAAAATTTAATTTAATGAAATTCTAACTATCTTAAAATGCTGATATCAAAACAAAAGTTTAACCGAGCAGAAGCATTTAAAACAGCGATAATTGATATTGGTTCAAATTCTGTAAGGATGGTCATTTTAAAAGGTCTCAAACGATATCCAGAATATTTTTATAATGAAAAAGTTATGTGCAAATTGGGGTTTGGAGTGAAGGCGAAGGGATCTTTAAACCCAGAAGGAGTTACGTTAGCTTTTAAGACACTTACAAGGTTTTCCCTACTCATAGCAAAAATGAAAGTTGATAAGACTATTGGTGTTGCGACAGCAGCTGTCAGAGAGTCTAAAGATGGTAAAGAATTTTTGGGAAAAGTGAGTAAGGAAATAGGAATTTCATTCAGAATTCTGTCAGGTCGGCAAGAAGCGAAATATTCTGCTAAGGGTGTTTTGTTTGGTTGGCCAAAAGCTAATGGACTTGTCTGTGATATTGGGGGGTTTTCTGTAGAGTTTTGTGAAGTTTTAAAAGGTGAGATCCTTAGCACTCAATCTGCTAATCTTGGCCCATTAGCCTTTACAGACGGAAAAGAAACAGAAGGGGAAAAAAGATTAATCAAGAAAAGTTTAAAAAACATAAAGAGTAAACTGACCAGAAAAAATAAGAGTGTTTTTTTAGTAGGAGGTGCTTGGAGAGCTCTAGCTAAGGTAGATATGGAGCTGAAGGGTTATCCATTAAAAATTCTTCATGAATACCGAATCCGATCTAAAGAGATCGAGGATACTGCATCTTGGTGTCTTTCCCAATCTGACGTTGAAATCATTAAGAGGACAGGGTTATCTAAAGTTAGAGTGTCTTCTCTCAAACATGCTTGCCGATTAATACTAGACTTAATCCTAATTTTAAAGCCAGATAAATTTTTTGTTTCTTCATATGGTATAAGGGAAGGATTATTTTTTGAAAAATTGGACGAATGTGTGAAGGTTCAAGACCCTTTAATCGAAGTCTCTTTAGATTATGAGAAAAGGTCAGCGCGTTTCCCTGGGTTTGGAGCAGAGCTCTATGATTGGGTATTGCCTATTTTTTCAAAATTAACCAAGCTAGAAAAGAAGCTAGTTTTATCTGCTTGCTTGTTGCATGACACTATTTGGTTTGCTCACCCAGATTACAGATCGGAATTATGTGTGGAAACTATAACACGAGCAAATATGGTAGGAATTGATCATAGTGGGCGACTTTTTTTAGGATTAGCCTTAGCTTTTCGGTATAAGGGTGGAACTCAAATTTCTGAACTCCCGACTTTTAAAATTTTACGTCGGAGAGATAAGGAAAAAGCAATTATACTTGGCAAGGCAATGCGATTAGGTGCTTTACTTTCGGGATCGGCTCTTGGAGGCTTAAGAAAAGCCAAACTTAATGTCTTTTCTAAGGAACTTGTTTTAATGATTGATGAGGATGTTAAGTCATTGGCAGGTGGAATAGTGAAAAAAAGACTACTGTCTTTAGGGGATGCATTGAATTTAAAGGCAAAACTAGTTATTGAGAATGTGTGACTAACAAGTTTCTATTAAGATATTATATCACATTGGGGGCGGAATGCGGCTAACAAAATATTTTTTACCTGTAGCAAAAGAAGTGCCTGCGGAAGCAAAAATTGCAAGCCATCGTTTAATGCTCCGAGCGGGAATGATTAAGCAGGTTTCGGCTGGCATATATTCATGGCTGCCACTAGGGTTTAGAGTCTTAAAGAAAATTGAAACTATTGTAGAAGACGAACAGGTTAAGGCCGGTCATATTCCAATGCTAATGTCAACCATACAACCAGCTGAACTCTGGAAAGAAAGTGGTAGGTATGAAGATTATGGGAAAGAAATGCTCAGAATTAGAGATAGACAGGAACGAGATTTACTATATGGGCCAACTAATGAGGAGCAAATAACAGATATTTTTAGAGCACATATCTCTTCATATAAGGAACTACCTAAGACTCTATTCCATATTCAATGGAAATTTAGAGATGAGATGCGACCGAGATTTGGAGTTATGCGAGGTAGAGAGTTTTACATGAAAGATGGGTACTCGTTTGACATTGATAAGGATAGTGCAATTCACTCCTATAATAGACATCTGGTTAGTTATCTTAAGACGTATGAAAGATTAGGGTTAAAGGCTATCCCAATGAGAGCCGACACCGGCCCGATAGGTGGAGATTATAGTCATGAATTTCTTGTTTTGGCTGAAACAGGCGAAAGCAATGTATTTTATGACCGGACGGTTGCCGAGCTATCATTGGACGAAGAAAATATTAACTATGAAGATTCAGAGAGTATACAAGGAATTGTCAATCAATTTACGAAATATTATGCCCGTACCGAGGAGACACATGACAAGAAAATATTTGAGGACCTAAATGTTGATTTGAGACAAGCGGGTAAAGGAATAGAAGTTGGGCAAATTTTTTATTTTGGTACTAAATATTCTGAAGCTATGAACGCTAGAGTTAATTTACCTGATGGTTCTAAAGTCCCTGTTGAGATGGGAAGCCATGGTATTGGTGTGTCTAGGCTGGTAGGAGCAATAATAGAGGCCAACCATGATGAGAAGGGAATAGTATGGCCTTTATCGGTAGCGCCCTTTAAGATAGGAATAGTGAACGTGAAGCAATCTGACAAAGAAACAAGTGATTTTTGTGAAAAGCTTTATACAGCTATAAACAATATGGGCTTAGAAGTCTTGTATGACGATAGGGAAGAAAGGGCGGGTATAAAGTTTAATACTATGGATCTCATCGGTGTTCCATGGCGCATAACAGTCGGACCTAGAGGTGTAAAGGCAGGTAAGGTTGAGCTAACTAGCCGAAAATCTGGTGAGAGTGTAGAGTACAGTTTGGAGCAAGTATTAAATAGATTGCAGTCTCTGGACTAAACAGCACAATTTTGGGGGTAAAATTTGGGAAAAGGTTCTGTTAAACGAGCAGGATTGTTTGCTTTAAATTATGAGCTAAGAATTGCATTTAGATATCTTTTTGCAAAAAGAAGCGAGGGCGGCTTGTCTGCAGTTGCTTGGTATTCACTTATTGGAGTGACTTTAAGTGTTGCTACCCTTATAGTAATACAAGCTGTAATGATTGGCTTTCGAGTAGAGTTTGTTTC
>CEVZ01075387.1_pt1 | contig 11354 bp, 13 predicted proteins | sample 361371 | NCBI WGS metagenome assembly CEVZ01 (sample SAMEA2620217, study PRJEB7988) | marine metagenome | isolation source: saline water (ENVO:00002010), including
ATTACTGAGTGGTCTCAGTGGTGCAAAGATAATCCAGATTGGCAAAGGGATTGGTCAGATCCATCTACAATGCCAGGTGTTGGAGAGGTTGGAGAGTGGAGAGATAAGTTACATAATAAACATCCTGGATGGACTGAGATTCTTAAGAAGGCAGAGAAAGCAGGTGGTATTCAGGGTCGTATGAATAAAATTAATAAGAATTAATGAATCATATTGATGCAACTTATAATGATGTTGTTGATCTTCTAGTCAAGAAGAACATTGTCTGTATACATCAAGGTAGAACAGAGGCAGGACCAAGAGCATTAGGTAATAGGTCTGTATTATATGATCCTAGGGATTCTGAAGCACAGAAGAAGGTTAATGCTGCTAAAGGTAGGCAGTGGTGGAGACCATTTGCTGCTAGTGTTCTTGCAGAGCATGCTCATGATTGGTTTGAGATGTTGACTATCAAAGAGTCTCCATTTATGATGTATGCTATACCTGTTAAAGAAGATAAGAAGGAGTTGATACCAGGAGTTATACATGTTGATGGAACATGTAGGATTCAAACAGTTACAGAGGATCAGAACTATCATTACTATCATTTAATAAAGACATTCTATGAAGAGACTGGTATACCTATGATCTTTAATACATCACTTAATCTTGCAGGTGATGTTATATGTCATACAATTTATGATACTTATGATATGTTACATAGATCTACTATTGAATATGTTTACCAACCAGAGGAGAGTAAGATAGTTCATATTCATAATGAAGTTAATGTGGCAGGTCAATCATGTTTATCTTAGGTATTAATGTATCACATCATCCATCTATTTGTTTGTTAGATGATGGAGAGATAGTATATTATCTTGAAGATGATAGGTTGAATAAGAATAAAGAAGAGGAGTGGGAATTAGATGCTCAGATGGCATGTCTAGCATGTATTCGTCAGTATACATCACATGTAGATCATATAATTTTTTGTTCTTATGTTAAGAATAAGTGGACTGATTGCCCTGATGATAAAACAATAGAGCAGGTTAAAAGGAATTTAAAATTATATGGTTTAACATATAAAGAAGAACATTTTTTACCAGAGCATCATCTTTTTCATGCTTGTAGTACATTTTATTCTTCACCTTTTGATGAGGCAGCAGCATTAATATGTGATGGGGGAGGAGCACCTGTAAATCCAGTTGTTGATATGAAAGAAGCAGAGAGTATGTATTACCTGTCTGGTAATAATATAGAGACTGTGCATAAGCATCATGGATATTATGATCCAACATTTAGTGATGCAGTTTTGAGAGTCAATGATAAACTTGTCATCTCACATAGTTTATCTAATGGTGGTTTGTTCAATCTTTTTTGTGGTGTCTTTAATTTTGGTGGTGCTGGAGAAGGAATGGGGTTGTCTCCTTATGGTATAGCAGAAGATTACCCTGAAGAATGGTTCTATTATGATAAGGATAATGATTTATGGGTTACTGACAATGAAGTTTTGTTAAATACTTGTAGGACTGTGCTTCATGCTCCTACATATGATCCTGAACTTGCTAAAGAAGATGATCTTATTCTTGAATCATCCTTTGATGATCAAGCTAATGTTATGCAGAAGGTTCAACAGGAGACTAGGAAGCATACAATCAGATTAATAAAACAACTGCTGGATAAAACGGGCACTAAAAATGTCGTTTTATCTGGCGGTTATTTTCTTAATTGTGTAAATAACTATTCATATATTAAGGAGTTCCCTGAGATTAACTTCTATGTTGATCCATGTGCTCATGATGGTGGAACATCTATAGGTGCTGCATTTTATGTGTGGCATCATATTTTAGACAATAAACAACGTCACCCATTAACCTCTCTATTCCTCGGATAAACCAAGTATGGCAAGAAAAAGAAGGACAAAAGAAGATCAACCAATTGGAGTCGGAATGACTGCCAAGCAGATGAGGAGAAAGAAACCCATCAACGCAGATTTGATGAGAGATATAGACCCTCTAACAGAGAATCAAGAAAACTTATTCCGTTGTTATAAAAATAATCAGAACTTAGTTGCTTATGGTGCAGCAGGAACTGGTAAGACATTTATCACACTATACAACGCACTAGCAGATGTCTTGGACCCACAAACTCCTTACGAAAAAATATATATCGTTAGGTCTCTTGTTGCTACTAGGGAAATTGGTTTTCTTCCTGGTGATCATGAAGACAAGTCCTTACTTTATCAAATACCTTACAAAAATATGGTGAAGTATATGTTTGAGTTGGAAACTGATGCCGACTTTGAAATGTTATACGGTAACCTAAAGACTCAAGGTACTATAAGTTTTTGGTCAACATCCTTCCTTAGAGGTACAACTTTAGACAATGCTGTGATTATTGTTGACGAGTTCCAAAACTTGAATTATCATGAATTAGATAGTATAATTACAAGGTCTGGTGAAAACACTAAGATCTGTTTTTGTGGAGATGCCTCACAGTCTGATCTAACAAAAACAAATGAACGTAATGGTATCATGGATTTTACAAAGATCCTTAGAATCATGCCATCATTTGACTTTATTGAATTTGGTATGGAAGATATTGTACGTTCTGGTCTCTGTAAGGAGTACATAATGGCAAAACACAGCTTGAGTATGTAATGTTTGAACATGTTGAACTTGATCTCCCTAAGTTATCAAGGGAAACTATAGATGGTGTTCGTTATTATTCGGTTCCCGATGAAGATGAACTACTTAAATTAGTATCTATCACTTCGGTAACTAGTCATCATAACCGAGAAATCTTCAAAAAATGGAGAGCAAAGGTTGGTGATGCTGAAGCAGATAGAATCACTAGACAGGCAACTAGTCGTGGTACAGATACGCACACCCTTACCGAGGCGTATCTGTATAATAGGGATCTACCAGAGGTACAACCCTTATCTAAAATGCTTTTTCAGATCTATAAAAGTGAACTAAATAAAATATCTAGGGTTCATTCTCTAGAAGGTTCACTTTATAGCAAAGAATTAGGTATTGCTGGTACAGTGGACTGTATTGCAGAGTATAATGGCGAGTTAGCCATAATAGATTTCAAGACATCAAAGAAACCTAAACCAAGGGAGTGGGTCGATCACTACTTTGTTCAATGTATGGCATACGGTTGTATGTTATATGAATTGACTGGCATTGCCGTCAAGAAGCTTGTCATAATCATGGCATGTGAAAATGGAGAATCTATTGTTTATGAGGAGTATGACAAAAAGAAGTACATTAAACTACTCACAGAATATATTCGGGAATTTATTCAACACAAGATCGAAAGTTATGCCGACTAAACTAGACGAAGAGTTTGAAAAGGCACTGGAAAAAAAGTTTTTTTGTCCGACTAAATTTGCACAAGAGATTGAGACTCTTGTTAAGGATAATGAGAACATGAACTATATTGATGCAATCATATATTTTTGTGATTGTAATAGTATAGATCTAGAATCAGTACCGAAGTTAATCTCTAAACCGTTGAAGGAAAAGATTAAGTTCGATGCAACTGAACTCAACTTTTTAAAACGCACTTCTAGAGCGAAATTGGTTTTTTAATTCCGAAAAAGTCGGAAAATTTAGTCGGGGCATTTTTCACGAAATACCCCTTTCAAGATTATGACACCATTTGAAGTATACAAAACTTATTTGGCCTTAAAGAATCATTTTACTAAAGATAATTATGACTATCACAAATATTGTGGTAAAGTCAGAGCGTCTTTACAATCCTTTTATAAGAGAAAGGATCGTTTTTGGTTTGAGAAGTTAAGTAGGCAAAAAAGTGAAAAAGAGGTAATTGACTTCTTTGTGTCTAATTTTGTATCTTCGGGAGATCCCCAAAGACTCTGGATTGGTGATATTATCAGAGAAGGTGAAAAAACCTATATTTCATGGAATGGTAAAATTCAGTCTTTAACGTATTTGTTCAAATCTGAGGTAGAATCGGTTATTTCGATAAAAGACTTTAATGAGACTTTTGAGGTAAAAGGGAGTTCTCATCCATTATTGTTAAAAGAGCATTTGCAAGGAAATTTGTCATTAGAGACTATGGTCATACTTAATCGAATATTGGGATATAAGACAGATTTTGACAAAAAACTCCAAGATCCTGTTTGGGGTTTGGTTTCTAAGAATATGAATAAGTATGATTCGTTCCTAAATATTGATGTATTTAAGTTTAAAAAAATCTTGAGGGATTGTATTCTATGAACTTTTTTGACTCAGATGTTGTACGTTCGGAAGTTGCTCATATATCCGAATTACAAGAAGATCTTTATAAGAGTGCTTTTAAGTTTTACTCTATGGGTAAGGAAGAAAAACTTAAGCACGTAGAATTAATATCTACATTATTAGAGAAGCAGAAGATATTATATACTAGATTAACATTATCAGATGATCCTGCTGCTAAACAAATGAAGGAGAATATTATGGCATCTGCTAAAATGATGGGATTGCCGTCAGACATTGATATGACTGTAGTTTTCAGTAATATGGAGAAGCTCATAAACCAGATGAAGAAGCAAGTTCAATAATTGACTTTCACGGCAATTGCATTATACTGTAAGTATCCTGCAGCAATTGCCTTAAAAGGATACACACAAGCCGAATACAAATTAATACGGAGAATACGTATGTCTTTTGCACAATTAAAAAAGCAATCATCTTTGGGTTCCCTTACTCAAAAATTGGTAAAGGAAGTAGAAAAGATGAACAGTGGTTCTGGAAATCAGGACGAACGTCTCTGGAAACCAGAGATGGACAAAACAGGTAACGGATACGCAGTTATTCGCTTCCTACCTGCTCCAGACGGTGAAGATCTACCTTGGGTAAAAATGTACTCACATGGGTTCCAAGGACCAGGTGGATGGTATATTGAGAACTCTTTGACCACAATTGGTGGTAAAGATCCAGTATCTGAGCATAATAGAGAATTATGGAATAGTGGTAATGAAGACGACAAGGCAATTGTTCGTAGACAGAAGCGTAAGCTTTCATACTACGCTAACATCTATGTCGTAAAAGATCCTGCTAACCCTGCTAGTGAGGGTAAGGTGTATCTTTATAAGTTTGGTGCAAAGATCTTTGATAAGATCATGGCAGCAATGCAACCAGAATTTGAGGATGAAACACCTATTAATCCATTTGATTTTTGGCAAGGTGCGGACTTTAAATTAAAGATTCGCAAGGTTGATGGATATTGGAATTATGATAAGTCTGAATTTGCAAATCCTGCTCCATTATTGAAAGATGATGATGCAATGGAAGCAATTTGGAAGACTGAATACTCACTTCAAGCATTAGTCGCTGCTGATCAATTCAAGTCTTATGAAGATTTGAAGAAGCGTTTAGACTATGTTCTTGGCGTTAAAAAAGCACCTGCTCGTGTAGACGATGAGGTGCGTGATGAGGACAATGCTCGTGGTTCTTATAAACCAGACTTTGCTTCTCGTAAAGCAGCAGAAGAGGCAGTATCTGCCGCTCCAGCAGCTTCAGAAGAAGAAGACGATGCTATGAGTTACTTCCAAAAACTCGCAGAGAGTTAATTATTCGTATAATCGGGGATTATCCCCCTTCTTAAGGGTTCTGGACACATACTGTTCAGAACCTTTTTTATATTCTTTAGCAGATTCTTGATCATCTAAGATAATTCCAAGGAAGTTATCTTTTAATATATAAATTTCTCTTTTTGCATCTTCTACTGCTTGTTCATATTCTATATTAGTTACAGTTCTTGATACATCTTTACCACCCTTCTCTACTAAGGATTCAATATTTGGATCATTGTATACAACTCCATAAGATAGACGTTTTCTCCAGTTGTATCCATCATATGTCCATTCTTGTCCATCCCTCTCATAGACCTCATTTTTTTGTGGAACGTAAAGAGGACCAGGTTCACTAAATGTTAGTGTTGGTGGGTCATAATAACCAGATCCAGGATTTCCTATGAATATATCAACAACTGATCCATTCTCTGTTTTAACTGTTGCAGTTGCTGTTACTGGGTTTGTTGGTGGAGCAATTTCAATAGTTGGTGCAGATCTATAATTATATCCTCTATCTTGCATAACAATATCTGTTACCTTACCATCATTAACTAAGGTATAACCAGTTGCTCTTCTGTGAGGAGTTGGTGGTTGAACTGTTATTACTGGTGGATTTGCTGGATCATAAGTTCCACCAGGATTTGATATAGCAGTTATCCCAAGATTTTCACCAACTAATGATACTGTTGCTTTTGCTGTTAAGTCTATATTATAGGTGTGTATATATCTTCCAGTTCCACCAGATACTATAAATCTAGTTGAAGTTGGATTTGTGAAGGCATCTAATGGATTACTATCTTTAGATGATACATTTAAGGTTCCTTTTAATGTTAATGAATCAAGATTCCAGTTTGTTCCACATGTAAGAATATAGACTGATGAGTTGTCTAAACCACTTATATAAAGTTCTGATCCATCATCTTTAAAGTTAAATGCATTAGAAGATGATTCACCATTACATAGATTACCAATGTTTATAGTTTGTACTGGGGTACTGATTGCTGATGATATAAGCCAAGGTGTAATTAATTCATATTTTCTAATAGTATCTGGATTATCTGTATCCATAAGGAACATGTGACTTCCATTATCTTGGAATCTAATTCCTGAAGGACTTACAGTTGATATACTAGTAACATAGGTTACTGTACCACCAATATCCCATGCAGTTCCTAATGAGTATTGTGCTACTTTAAATCCAGAGGATGTCTGACCAGAGACATACATTGTTTTACCATCTGGTTTAAAATCAATACCAGTAGCATATGTAAATGTTAGTGTGAAGTTTAATATTTTTATATTATCTAATACCGCAGTAGTTACATCCCAAGGTGTAGATAGAACCCATTCATGTATCTCACCAACAGTATATCCTAAAGATCCAAAAGCAGCATACATTCTATCCCCTGCAGGACTTATATGAATACCTTCAAATCCTGCTGGCATTTGATAAGTTGTTATACCAACGTATATTGCATTACCTATAGGATCTGGTGGAGGTGCAACTGTGACTATAGGAGTAAAGTTGTATCCATCTCCAGAGTTAGCAATAGATACCATTGATAGTTCACCATTATTAGTAGTACCAACACCTACAGTTGCAGTTAGAATACCTGCTACCGTTTCCTTTGGATCACTAAATGTAACTCCAGGTTGATATGTATATGCTTGACCAGAATCAATAATAGTTACTTGTCCAACTTCCATATCATCTGGAGGGACATTTAAAGCACATATTGCAGTTGCAGTGGTTGCAGCACCAGGAGCAGATATAACTACACTACCAATATCTGTATAACCTGCACCTGGACCTGTTACGAATAAACCTGTAACTTCTCCATTACTACCACCTACTGTTGCACTTCCTTCTGCATATACTCCTGGAATTAATCCTGGAAGGTTAACATCTGGATTAGTTTCAACCGCATATTCAGGAGCATCATAAAAACTTTTAGTAACAATTTTACCAGCAGGAATTATAATAATACCTTCAGTGTCAGTATGCTCTAGTGTCTCATAATGGTGTATTCCACCATATAAGTTATCATATGTTTGATATTTTTCTATACAGTACTTATCAAATGCTATTTGTGTTTTAGGCCATTCTTCATATACGTTTAGTATATTATTTGCTTGGAGAACAACCCAATCAAGTGTTGGATCACCATATATTTTTTCTGCTACATTGTCAGGTCTATCATCACCTTCGATAGTGTACTTCTCAAAGAATGCTAGGTTCTCAAAAATATCTGCTCTTAATTTACCTCTTTTAAATAAATTTTTGACAATAACATAGTCATCCAAAGAAGTTCCATACTTTGGATCTCTACTAATGTATTTAAAATCGGGTATTCCCCTAAAATAAGTTGGCATTGTTTTAGAATCCTATTTCGTCTTCACCAAATTCGTTATAATCATGATTATATACTGGTTCAAGTTCCATGAAGGATAATGATATTACATATGAGATCATAGTACCATCTTCAAAAGTCATGTAAGTTCCTTCTGAAGTATAGTCTACATTCATTGCTGTTAAAGCACATGGACCTTTAATAGCATTTAGTCCTTTATGTCTAGATGCTCTATGTTTATATTCAATACCAAATACGTTTGGTGTCTTTAAGAATAATTTAGTCTTCTCTTGTTGAGGAGCCATATTCTGTTTAAAGAATTTAATAATCTGTTTAACTACTGTACCTTCTTTTTGACTTCTTGGAGTTAGTCTAAAATTAAAGTTAAAAGGTCTTAATTGAGGTGCTTGGAATAGTAATTCTAAATTAGGGTTCATTATTCCACCAGTCATCCTTGTTAGAACATTTGCTCCAACTGCTTCACCAGCGAATACATTCTCAATCATTGTACTCATTTCACCTTCAGCACCTTGAAGGTTTTTAGCAGTTTCTGTTAATGTCTCCTTCATTTTATCATTCATCGCTCCCTTAGCGATTTTTGCACCTGCTGCTTGTAGAGGATTCATAGTATCCTCATTCCATCCAGTAGAGAATGCATCTGCAATACCAGATTGAATAGGTAGTGCAACAGTACCACCTATTTTTTTAGTTTCTCTAGCTCCAAAACTAAAACCAGATGCGGTGTCTGATACTTTCTTTGCAGAATATTCAAGAGCGGTAAATGATATGTAATCTGCATCACGAGATCTACCTATGGGATAGATTAGATCTTCTCCACCAGCAACTGGTCTTGCCATTTTGCCTTTGATTAAAGATCTTGTACCATCTGCTGCTTTTAATACACCTAATGAAGGTTGGTCTGAAGAGAGATCATCAGAGTTTGGATCTCCTTTTTTACCTGCTGATTGGAATTTATCTGGAACTGCTGCTGCTTTAAAGTAATTTTCTGATGCTCTGCCTATACCTTCTTCTGTTTCTGCTTGAGTCGGAGGTCTACCATTTTTTGCTTCAAATCCTTCTTGGAAGGTATCTATTATTTGTTTCGCTATTAATTTATTTAATATTGAGTTTTTATCTGCCAGTGATGCGTCAAGACCTGGAAATTTTGATGAGTTTATATCTTTATATACTCCGTCCATACCAACACTTGCCATCTTGTCTCCACTGGTTAATGCTTGTGCATTTCCTTGAGAGTCAAGAGGTTGTTCGTATATATTTGTTTGTTTTAATGTAGGATCAAATTCTATTCTTACTTTTTTATTTTGAATTTTTGGTATTGGCCCCACTATTCCACCACCCTGAAGCATCTGGGTGTATTGTACTCCGAATGAAGGAGATTCAAAGATCTCTCTACCATCCACACCAGTTTTTACTACTGCCTTTTCTTTAGCCATTATTACCTAAAGTCTGAGTCATTTTTGCCATATCCTTGGTATCTTCTAACGCCTCTAATCATATCTCTAAATGTTTTGTTGGTTTCACTCCAAACTTTATTAGTCACTAGACGTTGTTTTTTACCATCCTTAATAGATACAAATTCTTCTATAGGAAGATTTGCTGCAGTTGCCCATTCACTTTTTGCAATATCTAATAGCGGACCTACATTCGCCATACTATATTTAGACACGGAGTTGCGAGGTAAATTTAATCTATCTTCCATTAAGTTTTCTACTACCATTTCTCTTTTCTTTGGATCTATGTAATGTAGGTTACATCCAGTAAAACTTCTACCATCTATTGCTATTACATATACTAATGGATATTCATCAAATATCTTTAAATTTTTTGTTTCTGTCTCATATTGGAACATCATTAAATGTCCCATTTTTGGTATTTTTCTGAGAAGATTTTCATCTGCACCTTCACGATCCTTTTTTTCGTCTGATATAAATTTACGTGGGTTATTTTTGTATGATGTTACCAATCCTCTAAACGCTCTTCTATAGAAGAATGGTGATCTACCATCCTTCTCTGAGAATTGTTCTTCTATGTCACTAAAGAGAGTCATTTATATTTTATTCCTAGTTCGTCTTCGGTTATAACTTTAAATATTAGTCTTCTATCTTTACACCATTCTTGTGCAGCATTCCATTTTGCTTGATTTTTAGCATATTCTTTAGATTCATAGATATATCCTTTTGTTACTTTAGATCCTCTTTTTGGAGGACGACACTGTTTTTTAGGTTTTACTTCTATCACATAGTCTCTTACAACACCACTACCTTCTTGAACTTTAATGAGGAAGTCTGGGTAATACTTATGAAGTCTATTGTCTAGAGGTGAACGATATGGGATTGAGAATTCTTCACTTGCCCATAGGAGAATACTCTCATTAGTATCACACCATTGGCAGAATTTTTTCTCCCAATTGCTTCTACAAATGATATTATTTGGATTGCCTTTATACTTAGCAGGGTTCTTTGGTCTATACCTGCTTTTTACACTCTCATTCATCTAGTATAAATATGTATTAATAGACTAATTATTAATATTTAGATGGGAAGTTTACCGCCAATCAATCCTGGCGTTAGGATGAACAAGTTAAAAGAACGGATTATGAATCCGTCCTTATCTTCGTTCTATTCTGTGGTGTTCCCTCTTCCAGGATTTATACAACAACAAAATCCATCATTATATGATGGAGAACTTCTTGAGCTGTCTTGTCAAGAGGCATCCTTACCAGGATCTAGTATTGCTACATTAGAACAGCAGAATGATTATGCTGGTGTTACTGAGAGACATGGATATAGGAGGATGTATGATGAGACTATAGATTTTACATTCTTAGTTACTGTTAATAGTGGATATAAACAGATTAGATTTTTTGATTATTGGATGAAGTATATTACTGGTGAGATTGATAAAAATGGTAATATACAGGATTTGTCCGAGCCTAATATTGTTATGAGAGCAAGGTATCCTGATGGTGATGGTGTGAAGAAGGTAGGTAATAATAGTGGATATAGGACTAAATTGAATATTGTTAAGTATGAGAGAGATATGGGTTGGGTTCATCCAGATAGAGAAGAACCTGCATCCAATCTATTAGAATATCATTTTGTAGATGCTTATCCAAAACAAATAAGTTCATCCCCACTATCTTATGAGGGTTCTAGTTTGATGAAGACTACAGTGTCTATGACTTATACAAGATACTTTATTACTGAAAATACTGCTAAACAAGTTGCTATATCTGGAAGAGATCCAAAATCTTCTGGTAATGCAGAGTTTAATGAATTTAATTTACGGAGATTTGGTGCTGAATTAATGGGTGACTTCTTCTTACCTCAGTTTAGCAGAGTTTAAGAAAACCCTTATATATAATATACTGAATTGCATAGATTATGCCTTTACCCAAGATTAGTACGCCAACTTAT
>CEVZ01103786.1_pt1 | contig 11334 bp, 12 predicted proteins | sample 361371 | NCBI WGS metagenome assembly CEVZ01 (sample SAMEA2620217, study PRJEB7988) | marine metagenome | isolation source: saline water (ENVO:00002010), including
TTCTCACCCAGTCCCAGAAGCAGCAAACTCCACTGTACTCTCATCTTCAGGACCATTGGTCGCTTGGGCCGGCCCATCTGATGTGGGTCCAATAGCCAACATTACGTCAATAGAGACCGGCCTTACTATTTCCATAGTATTGGATCCAAAATCAGAGTACTCAGTAGAGAAATCACTTGAGGACTCGGGATATTCATTTGATTACAATAACTCCTCGGTAGTTGACATGTCGATGTCATCCAAATGGCTAGTCGCAACGGTCGATATCGGACCCTTCAATCGAACGTTCCTGGTTGACACACAGACCGGGAATCAGACATTGCTTTCAAATCCCAGATGGGACTCCTCTTCACCAAGTATAGCAAATGATGTCGTCGCCTTTCTCCAGGTAACTCGTGACGATCCAACGGGGAGTTTGCTTCAATCTGATAGAAATAACGATGTATACTATTACAACACCACGGAACGCACATTGATTCAGCTTACTCTGGATGAAGATGTAGACCAATCACAGCCTCAGGTCCTGGATGGGGGAATAGCTTGGGTCGCAACTAATGGCGGTGACTCGACAGAATTCGTGGTCCATTCATTTGGAGAGCCAATAGAGACCTACTCCAGGACCTTGCTACAGGCCTCCGTTCTGGCATTGTTACCCCTAATCTTTGTTTATGCTTACCAGTCAGCAATTGAGAAGGACTAATCACTCCGATAGTCTAAACATCTCGTCAAGACTTCTCTTCGCCTTGGAAATTATATCTTCGTCTAACTCGATAATTTGTTCAGTAGTTGGATTTGTTAGTGCCTGCAAAATATCACTCAACTGAGTCTTCTTCATGTATTTGCACATAACACAAGATCCAATGATGTTCAACTCGTCCTCTGTCTCGGCCAAAACCCTGTCAGCTGTCCCGCATTCAGTTATCAACATTATATCGCGTCTACCTTCTGATGCTAATCTAATTGCCTCATCCTTCAGAATCTCGCTACTACCAATCACATCACTCTCGTCTAGCACATCAGCATCGCATTCTGGATGGCTCATTACCACCAACTCAATTCCACTTTGAGACATTTTATTTCTCCACCCCCTAATGCCATCGCCCGTGAATTTTGCATGCACCTCGCACTCTCCGTCAAAAAGAACAACCTCCTTTTTGCCCCTTAGGGATCTCTGCAGATGTTTCCCCATAAATCGGTCCGGAACAAAAATTAGTTTTTCTCCTGGAAGACGTTCACAGATTTTCAGATAATTACTACTTGTGACGCAGACATCACACTCGGCCTTCACTGCTGCACTAGTGTTGATATAGCAAGCAACAGGAACGCCGGGATTCAATCTCTTAAGCCCCCTAACATCTTCAGCAGTGATACTGTCACTGAGCGAACAACCAGCATCGGGGGATGGATGCAAGACTAATTTATGCGGACTAACAATTTTTGCAGTCTCAGCCATGAATCTCACACTAGAGAACAAGATTGTGTTCTGCGGGGCATCCCTCGCAGATTTTGACAATGAGTAGCTATCTGCCACTTCATCGGCGACCCCATAAACGATATCGGGAGTTTGATAGGAATGAGCGATCAAGAACACGTCTCTCTCTTTTTTTAGTCGATTTATCTCAAGAGTAAGGGGGGCAATCGTTTTGCATACTTCCAAATCCCATCGGAGGGGCTGGCGAATCACGTCCCTGAGTCTTTTTGCTTCCTCTTCAATCTCCGATTCAGATTGTGCAAAATTGTATCCGTGAACGCTCGGAACAGGGGCCGGCGGCATATCTATGACCATATGACCGGCCATTGCACTACTGCAACCGCTTTCAAGTCATCTAGTCTCCGCAGTGCATGGCGGAGAGGCTAATTCCTGCTTGGCAGCCTCAAAGGGTTCTCCATCATGGCGCTGAGGCAATCGTTTCCGAGGGGCATTGGCTAGGCCAACTTTCGGTTCTGAAGGTCAGAAGGCCACGAAGCTACCGCCATCCAGGATTAGACAGATCCCTTACTAGACAGAGGATAACCGTTGAGGCAAGGGTTTTGGACAAACTTTCATCGGTTTCCTTCGCTTCTCCAAGACTTCTCGATTTGGATGTTGAGGAAGGCTGGATAGTTATGACAAAGATCGATGGGGAGCCGCTACATGATCAATTAAAGTCTAAATCTCCGGACACTGAGTCAATGGCCAAGCTTGGGAGATTAATCTACAGGCTCCATTCCATTGGAATTTCCCATGGCGATTTGACGACTCACAATGTTCTGTATTCCGATGGGGGGTCACTAAATCTCATTGATTTTGGATTATCGCGACAAACACCCGAGCTAGAGCATTTGGGACTGGACCTTCAGATCCTCAATGAGTGCCTCACTGCAACTCATTCTAGGTTGGATGGGGCCATGGGATTAGTTCTGGAGGCCTACCTTGCAGAGGGGGGGGCCAAAGGAGAAGTCTATAGCCCAAAAGAGGTAGTAGAAAGATTCCACAAGATAGCTTCTAGAGTAAGGTACCACGGATAGGGTTGAGATGCAGATTTTCTTCGCTACCAGCAATAGGGGGAAAATATCGGAAGCGAAGGAAAAACTAGGTCCTACAGGACATGAAATTTCACCCCTCATCATTGATGGCATGCCACCAAAATTCATAGAGCCGCAGTCAGAACACTTGGAAGAAGTCGCATTTGCAAAACTTAGCCAGGCAAGGCAAATGGTCCTAGGCTCAGAAATGGAAGATTGCGCGATACTAGTGGAGGACTCCGGAATTTTCATAGAAAGCCTATCCGGATTTCCTGGGGTTTTTTCTTCGTTCGTAGAAGACAAGATTGGCCTTAGTGGAATTCTCAGTATTCTCTCCGAGGAGGAGAATCGCTCAGCAGAGTATCGGGCCACGTGCTTCTTGGAAACTAAAGAAGGAATTTTCAAATCTAAGGGAATTTGCAGTGGAGAAATATCACGAGCAATCTCCGGTGAGCTTGGCTTTGGATACGATCCAATTTTCATCCCCGTCGAGGGAGATGGCCGTACCTTCGGCCAGATGTCATCCGAGGAAAAATCACAACTCTCGCATCGGGGAATGGCACTAAAGGGACTTTCCGAGATGCTCATCCGCCCGTCAAAGTGAATATACTGGCCCCTACTCGGTGGAACATTGGCATGGCATCGAGATCACGACTTCCCCTTTTCTTACTGATCGGACTCTTCATCCCGATATACCTAGTATTCTTTGTAAATCAGGGGATGCTGATTCAACTCGCTGGAGCCGTAGTATTGTTACTTCTCGTAGCCTTACTAATATTCACGGGCCCAAATGACCAACCTAAATCCCTGGACGAAACAGAATCCAGTTTGGTCGATTCAATAGATGACATCGAGCTGCCTGCAGCGGTTCTTCCCCCAGAAGGCTCCCAGCAGGTCGGAAGTCGAAATATCACTAGAAGTAGGGGGAGAGGGGCAACGGCACTGCCTGAAATGCCAATGCCAGAGCCCGTTCAACAGGAACCGACCAACGATAATGATGAACCAGAGCTGATAGAGGCCACATCTGGGCTCGCCGAGCTTTATGTTGCAGGGTCCGACCCAGAATCAATCGTGGAGATGGAGATTGATAATTTCCTTTCCGTGAAGAGGCAACAAAAAATCGAAATCACAGAGAGAATCAGGAGGGAGAAGAGAATAGAGCTATCCAAGAGAGCAGCAGATGAAGCCGCCAAATGGACTGAATCAGAAGATAGTGAGGACATCGGCTCCCTTCTGAGGGAACCGGACCATGGTCAAGAAATTCTAATTGAGCCAGAGAGCCCAAGCTCTTCTGCACCCCAGGGTATCTCCTATGTCAGAATAGATCGGGACAGGATTCTGAAAGTCCGAGTTCCATTGGATGTCCCTAGGGGAGAATCCAGTTCGGAAGAAGATGAATCTGATCCGCAAGAAAACCCCATTCCCCCTCCGATGGACGGTTTACCCCCTCCTCCCGGTCCGGGCCTACCGGGAATACCGCCCCCAGTAGACTCCAATGATTGAATCAGTGATACGTTGAAGCGATAGTAGCATTTCGAGAGCTCATGGTTGAGAGCGTGCTCTTAGTAGATGACGTACGAGTTGACAATTCCAAACCAGATGGCGGCCTGATTTCTGTGTGGACTCTAAATAGGCCGGATAAGCTGAATGCATTGAACTCTGACTCGCACAAGGAAATTAAGAATCAATGCGTCAGGGTCGAAGCTGATGATAATGTTCGATGCGTAGTTATCCGTGGCGCCAACCCACCCGAGCCAAAGGAGGGGGGAAAACAAAAGCCACCCGCCTTTGCAGCAGGAGCAGATATTTCCGAGTTCTCAGGCAAGAATTCCGATGACGTTCGCCCCTTCTTCGAGGATAACGCATGGGAGGCCGTTTGGAATCTTTCCAAACCAACCATCGCAATGATCGACGGCTTCGCCCTTGGCGGGGGGACGGAGTTGGCGCTATCCTGTGACATCCGGATCGCTTCGGACAGAGCTACATTCGGACAACCGGAGATAAACCTGGGGCTGATTCCAGGCGGCGGGGGGACTCAGAGGCTATGCCGATTGGTTGGATATGGCAGGGCAATGGAGATCGTCCTCTCTGGATCCATGTTCTCATCCCAAGATGCCTTTGAGATGGGAATAGTCAACAAAATAATCCCCCACACAGATCTTGAACAGGAAACCATGGCCCTAGCAGAGGGGATAGCTCGTAAGTCCCCATACACTGCAAAGGTGGCTAAGCGTGCGGTCAGAGCAGCTCTGGATCTGCCATTTTCGGAAGGAATCCTAATGGAGAGATCCGAATTCGTAGCCCTTTTCGACACCGAAGATAAGGAAATCGGAGTCCAGTCTTTTTTGGATCGAACCGAACCAGAATGGGTCGGGCGCTAGTAAGGATCCAGCAAATCTGCCTCTTCCATCATTTTAGATTCCGGCCAATCAGGCCAATGTCGACTCCTTGGGAAGTGATGTCCATGGCAATCCATCCGGAGTCTTCAGCGCTTGCAAGCATCTCCTTCTGAATCTCCCTTATTCGATCAAAGTTGTCAAGGTAGTGCCCGACTAGCTTCCCATTGTGCTTCTCTCTTTCGGCAATCATCTGTCTGTGCAACTTTTCATTGGACACGTAGAGGACAACTCCGCATGCGCGAAATCCCCCAGACCTCCAATAATCTAAAACACCCCCACCAGGAATGAGATGAACCCCCTCCACCAATAGGTCATCACCCTTCATGTACGACCTCTTAATGACCGCTGCCAACTCCATCGAAATCGCCGAAATTGTTTCCTTCCAGTCCGACACAGCGCCCCTTCCTGCAGGCTCGAAAGAAGATCTATGGAGTGCGGGGCTGTCTTTTCGACTTTGTTGGGTCCTCAATACTTCTCTAATCGTGTCAGTGGACGCGATCTTGCCAATACCTAGTGAAGCAGCTATCTTCGAAGTAATTGTCGTCTTCCCCACTCCACTAGTTCCAGTGATGACCAGGAGCCGAGGATCCATCGATAATCCTCAGCGTTGAATTGACTTTATCTCTAGGAACTCTTCAAGTCCATGCACGCCGAGCTCCCTGCCTATTCCTGAGCGCTTGTATCCCCCAAAGGGAGCAGTCACGTTGAATGCACCTCCATTGATGCTAACTTGGCCTGTCCTAATCATCCTAGCAACTCCGATGGCTCTTTCTTCATCATTAGACCAAACCCCTCCTGAAAGTCCGTATTCCGAATCGTTAGCTAGTTCAATCGCTTCTTCCTCACTCGAAAACGTCGTTATTGATAGCACAGGGCCGAAAATCTCCTCTCTGAATATGGTCATTTCAGGGGTCACATCCGCAAATACAGTGGGTTTGACGTAGAAACCACGTTCCAGGCCATCAGGCATCCCCTCCCCCCCTGCAATAAGGGTGGCTCCCTCTTCGATGCCTTTGGAGATGTAACTCGCAACGCTTCTTTGTTGGGATTCCGACACAAGTGGCCCACACTTCATACTCTCGTCCAGAGGATCGCCAACGGAGAAACTGAGTATTTTTTTGGAGATTATTTCGATTATCTCATCTTTCTTTGCTTCTGGTACCAACAACCTGGTTAGAGCAGAGCATTCCTGTCCGGAGTTTCCAAAACACGAGTAGATGGCCGAAGAAGCAGCCTTGCCTATGTCCGCATCTTCGAGGATAATATTCGCGCTCTTGCCCCCTAGCTCAAGTGCCACCCTCTTGACGCTAGGTGCTGCTAGTTCGGCGACCCTAACACCTGCGTTTGTCGAACCAGTGAAGCTGACCATATCGACTTCAGCGTGCGAAGCCATTGATTCTCCAATCTCCCTACCATGGCCTGATACAAGATTGAAAACCCCGGGTGGCAATCCGATCTCATGAATTATTTCGGCTAGTATGAAGGAATTTAGAGGGGCCTCCTTGGATGGCTTGAGCACCATTGTGCACCCAGCTGCAAGAGCCGGAGCAACTTTCCCAATAATTTGGTGAAGGGGGAAGTTCCACGGAGTAATCATTGCCACCACCCCTATAGGCTCCTTGACAATTAGGGAATTCCTTACCTCATGCTCCCACTCGAAACCCTCTAGCATCTTTGAGTAGGAGCGAGAAACCACCCTCGGAGTGCCAACCATGGCCATTCTCGAGTAACCTATTGGGGTCCCAACTTCCGCCGTGATTAGCTGCGCAAGCTCCTCCTCCCTGGCTCTAATCCCCTCAGAAATTTGGTCGAGGAAATCCGCCCTTTCTTCAATAGTGGTCTCCGACCAATCAGGGAAAGAGGACCTCGCTGCTTCAATAGCAGCCTCCACGTCCTCAACGTTCCCGACGGGAACCGAACCAATGGATTCCTCAGTCGCAGGATTGAGGATACCAATCGAACCCTCGCCATTGGCTTTCTTCCAAGCTCCATTGATGTATATCTCGTCGCGTTCGTGCACGACTCACCCAATAAGCACAGTCTTATGATATTCATGCAATTCAATAGCCAAAGCCGCCTCCGCCATCCATGCCTGTATCAACTGAGCTGCACAAAGGAGGGGTCAGGGTCGTACAAATGTCCCCCGAGGCATCTTCCAATACGTTTTCATCAGAGAATTTCCAACCGCTGATCCATACGCTAAGTCAACTGATGGATGATCCTAGTTGCAAATCAGTAGTCCTAACAGGAACTGGGAGGTTCTTCTCAGTTGGCGGCAATATAGGCGATTTCTCCGATGCTATAGAGAATGGGGATATAGCACAGATGGTCGAGAACATGACTAATCATCTACATCCACTTCTGCTTAAGATCAGGGCCTCTGAAACAGTTTTTGTCTGCGCCATTAATGGCGATGCGGCAGGTGGGGGCCTAGGCCTCGCACTCTCCGCGGATTACAGGATATGCGCTATAGAAGCCAAGCTCGCTTCGGCCTTTTTCCGTCTGGGCCTGCCTCCGGACGGGGGAACCACGTGGCTCCTTCCTAGACTTGTCGGGTTCCAGAAAGCTAAGAAATTCTTCTTCAATTCCGAGATTTGGTCTTCAAGCCAAGCATTGGAAAATGGAGCTGTTGATGAGGTAGCAGAATCCGAGTCCCTTATTCAAAGAGCCATAGAGGTGGCCAGCGAATGGGGGAGTTGGTCTTCATACAGTCGTAGGAGCACCAAACAGCTTCTTGATGCCTCAACTTCGACATTCTTCGAGACCCAGCTGCAATTTGAGCAGTCTTTGATGGTCGCAGCCTCTCAGACTAATGATTTCTCCGAGGGGGTCAGGGCATTCGTCGAGAAGAGGAAACCAATTTTTGGAGATGGCGAGGAATAGCCCATGAGCCGCAGATTGATCATCATGCGCCATGCTAAGAGCAGTTGGGACGACCCCTCCCTCGGTGACCATGATAGGCCATTGAACCCCAGAGGCTTGAGGGATGCACCAATAATGGCCGACGCCATAGAAAGAATTGGATGGACGCCTAATCTGATCTTAGTAAGCAGCTCAATGCGAACCAGGCAGACTTTGGATCTCATGTCACACGTACTTTCCGATGCCGATACCGAGATCAGGGAAGGAATCTATCACGCCGGATTGAACGATCTTCTGCATGAGTTGCAGGACATTCCAGATGTGGGTACTACCATGATCCTCGGGCATAACCCCGGCTCTGAGCTATTGATCAAACATCTTTCCGGGGAATGGCATTCGATGCCGACCGCAGCAGCAGCTCTGCTATCCGAGTCCAATGGGACGTGGATCGTGGAGAAAGTTCTGAGGCCCAAGGAACTGTGATCTATTTCACAAACCAAATTCACATTAGCCCTTCATGGTGACTCGGAACGAATGTCTGCTCCGACATTGGGGGCCTAACGTAACCCCTCGCCTTCTCTCTCTTAGGCAGCTTTATTGGGTCGGGCGTCAGATCATCGTACTCTATGAGGGACAAGAAGTGGCTTATGCAATTTAGATGGGCGTGCCTCTTTATCTCGGAGTTGACAACGTACCAAGGGGATTGCTTCGTGTCTGTGTGTGCGAACATAATGTCCTTTGCCTCCGAGTAATCCTCCCACCTTGTGAGGGACTCAAGATCCATTGGACTCAGCTTCCATCTCTTGTGCGGCTCATCGAGTCTTGCCTTGAATCGCTTCAGCTGTTCATCATCAGAAACCGAAAACCAGTATTTTATCAGAATCGTGCCAGATCTGATCAACATCCGCTCGAACATAGGGCAAGATCTCATGAACTCGTCATATTCCTCTTCATCGCAGAAACCCATCACTCTCTCAACTCCCGCCCGATTGTACCAGCTCCTGTCGAATAGAACAATCTCACCAGCTGCAGGCAGGTGGTTAACGTATCTCTGGAAGTACCATTCTGTCTTCTGTCTCTCAGTAGGTGCAGGTAGGGCTGCAACCCTGACAACACGAGGATTGAGGTACTGGGTGATTCTCTTAATCACCCCTCCCTTACCTGCTGCGTCCCTGCCCTCGAAGATAACCACGACTTTGAGACCCTGGGCCTTAACCCACTCCTGAAGTTTGATCAACTCCAGTTGAAGGCGAAAAAGCTCCTTCTGGTAGTCTTTTTTACCTATCCTTTCCACTCCTCCACCTTTCTTGTCGCCCATAGTAACCACTCTTCGGATTGCAGGCTTAATCAAAAGCACTGTGGTCAAAAAATGATGGCAGTTTCTGGGAAACGTTCATTTTTTTCGACAGCCCGAACACAGTCATGTCAGAGCAGAACCTACTCTCGATAGGCGCGATTCTGGCAGCTTTCCTAGGCACTATCTCATTGTACCTAGTCTCAAAAAACAGCAAATTGAGTTGGAATGAGAAGATCGCTGGCTACGTGATTTCCTGGATATTCATAGCCAAAGCAATTTCTAATTCGAACTTCTCTATTCTTCGAAGCATCATCGACAACCTGCAGGGTCCTTTATTCGAAAGCGGCACAATGTGGCAATTCTGGTGGGCAAACGGCCATATGTCCGATTATGTATTCACTGCGGGCCAGACGCTACTCTGCCTGGTATTCCCAGTTGCGGTGCTCCGAACCAGACGCCAGCTCACGATCGCAATTTCGGCAATTATCCTGCTTTTGATATACTGGCCGATTATCTATTCTTCACTCGGGCCGCATTGGATGGAGTTCGCTGGCTTAGTCTACCTTTTCCCATGCCTAGTATGGACTTCCGTTTACGTAAGATTCCGGTTTATTAGCATCAACGAAGATAATCATCATGCTGGTAAGGTAGCCGATATCTGTGCCCTACTGCTACTCGTACTGAATGGGCACATCTGGTTTTACTGGGTTGGAATGTTCGCACAGCAGGACTACTTCTATTTCGTAGACATTGCCGGCGCTTGGTCCGAAGCCGGCTCCATCCACGAGTACATCTGGCAGATGTTCTACACACTTGTCATCTCCACTGGCTTATTTATCGCAGGGATGGAAATTTACTTCCTTCAGCGGACTGGGTCAATCGGCACCGTAGGAATCATTGTCTGCATATACATGACAATAGGAATTATTGGATTCTTCGTGCTTTCAATGGGTGATTCTAACGAGTCCTTCGCCCTAAGTGCATCAAACAAATTCAAGGACATGTGGCAAATCTTCACTAACCAGACCCATTTCACCATTGCAAGACCTCTGATTGCAAGCTATATACTGATTAGCCTAGGTTTGGCCGACCTTTCATCACAAAATAGTATGAGGATTGCCAAGGGAATGGCAGTGATTCTGATAGTAGTAGCCACTGCGGCACTGCTGGAGATGGTCCAGTTCGTTATCCCAGTGAGTCAAACACTCTCGGCCGGCCTACTTGGGATAGTTGTCGCAGTAGGAATCGGATGGGAAGAGAAGGCATTTGTGAAAATCGTTGATTCCAGAGTCTCAATCGACGAACTCCTAGAGGGCACTGGTTGGGAGGCGCCAGACTTAGAGATTGGAGAAAGGGCATTTAGATCTGCAAACATCACCATGGCCGTTTATTTCTTGATTCTCATACTTTTGTCATACATAATCCACATTTCGGATAATTTCATCAACACGCTGTGATCAATATGGAAGAAGAAACCAATTTCATCTACCTAATAACCGAGGATTCTGAGACCAACCGGTTCCTCGCAGTTATGCTCGGCATAATGATGACATCGATTGCATACCACGCCGTCGTCTTCTTTCACTTCAAATCAGACGATATTAAGCTAAAGAACACAATCCCCGATTGGAATGTGGCATTCAATAGTTCTACTTACGAGTACGAGGAGACTCAGATTATTGCTGACTCTCAGAAGTCTTCCTTTTTCCTGGAAGTAGAAGAAGACTCAGTTGGAACGAACAATTTTGTCGGATTCCTGTCCATTGATATTAGCTACGGAGAAACCTCGGGGAACTTCGGCGATCCTTGTGACTTCGTTACCGCCAACTTACGTCCCGAGGGAGTAGTGGCCCAATGGGAAAACGAGACAAATATACTGTCAGGCAGCAGCGATAGCTGTGACACAATATCCCTGTTCCTACAAGTTTACCCAGATTTCGATGGGACCAATAAAACCGAGAGCGGAAAAGATGAGGAACAAGCAATTTACCCTTGGACAAACTCATCCTTTGGATTCGGCGAATACAACTTGGAGGTGGAGGTTAATACTCAGGAGCTAGTATCGGGCCTTCCGACCCAATCTGACGATAATGAGGAAGTTACCGTGTTATGGTCATTGGTGGCCTTCATTCCCCAAGCAATCATCCTATAGGGGAAAATTCAATCCGTGGGCGAATACTAGGGTAATTCTCTCAAGCGCACAATGGGGCGCAAGGCGAAGATCTAGAGGGAAACAAGGATACCAAGAATGCCAAAGGGCAAAGTGATCAA
>CEVZ01060501.1_pt1 | contig 11321 bp, 10 predicted proteins | sample 361371 | NCBI WGS metagenome assembly CEVZ01 (sample SAMEA2620217, study PRJEB7988) | marine metagenome | isolation source: saline water (ENVO:00002010), including
TCCATACAAGTAGGAAGTGATGTAGTACCAGGTAATGAAGAATATGCATTATATACACTTAAAGACTTTTTGAAAGATGTAAAAAAGATGGGTGGATATAAATTGAAAAAGACTTCTGTAAAAACTCATTTTACACTACACAAGGGTGGTAATACATATGCATTATATTTTACACCATCAATGGCTGGAACATATGTAAGTTTGAAATCGAGGTTATAATGAGTAAACAATATTTAGATGCTGAATTTGTTGGTGGTGTAGATTTTAGACCTGTTAGAAAAGCTTGGGTGTATAAAAAAGATAAACCTAAAAATGATTATTTTGGGGTTGTTATAGCAAAAAGTAAAGCAAGATATGAGATAGAGTTGGGTAGACATAGTAGTGATGATAAGGCAAAAAAGTATTTCTTATCATATTTGAAAAGAAAATTTACACCAATGGAATCAATATCAAAAGAAGATTTGAGAATATTATTAGAAGAATATGGAGTTGATGGGTTAGCAAAACTTATAAATGAGTACTCAGGAACAACAACAGGATATGGATTGAACACAGGTGATGCTTGGCCTGATGGTATTTTTACAAAGTATGGTGAGGAAAGAATTGTAGGACCTGGTGGGATGCCACGAGGTATGGTTCAAATAGATGTACCAAAGGCTGATGTGGTCTATGGTGGAGATGGTGGAAGAAAGACCATAACACAATCTAAAATGAATCCTGAGAATAAAAAGAAAATGGTAGTGATAGACCCACACGAGTTGAGGGATGATACACCACCATTGTCACCTAAACAAAGAATTTATGGAAGAAGAGCTTTTGGTAAGAATCCAGAGTACACTATTCCTTTAGAAACACACGATATGGTACACACTGCAGATGTTTTGAAAAAACCAACCACACCACCTGAGGGAAGTGTGAGTGGTGGAATACCTGCAACACCCGAACCAGGATCGAAAAAAGCTGGTAGTTCAAGTGGATATAGACAATTCCAAAAGGGTGGAAAGAGTGTGATGCACGATGTAGATAAATTGTATGTACATAAGAAACTAAAAGAATCTACTTACAAAAGTGTGATGTCACAATTACTTGGTAAAAAAACTAAAAAGTAGATATTTATACTTATATAACGGAGAACAACAATGCCTAAATTAAAAGATTTATTAGAAGAACACTTTATCGCTGGTGGGATAGTATCAACACCTGCACTTGGAGTTGGACAAACTTTCAAGACAAATATGAAAGATAAACCCATCGTTGAGGTTGAAGATGAAGAAAAAGAAGAACCTATCGATGAAAAGAAATTTATGGAATCCGTAAACAATTTCAATAATATCGGTGAAGAACTTTATAGAAAGACATCCTTGAAGGAACTTGCATCCCATTTAGGCTGGGTTTGTGAAACTGCTTCAAGACATGCAGTAAATGAGTTAGATGGATGGTTTGATAAAGTAACCGTTTCTCGTAATATGAAAGAATTGAAAAAACTTGGTGGTAACTTTGGAAAGATTGCTACTGAGGCACAAGACCTACAAGAAAGAATGGCTGTTTTGTATGAAGATATGGGACACATTTTAGGTCGTTATTATACAATTGGTGAGGACACAAATTCAAAAGTAAAAGAACAGAAAGTAAAGTTCTCAAAATTGATTACACAGAAAAATAATAAGTAGAGGTATAAATGGCAACAAATGTCTCTGTAGTTGTAAAAAACAACAGTGTTGAAAAGGCTCTCAGTATTTTCAAAAGAAAAGTAAAAGAGAGTAAGGTGTTAGTAGAGTATAAAGAACGACAATTTTATACTAAAAAATCTGAAGTAAAGAGAAGAAAGAATATAAAGGCTAAATTACGATTTAAAAAAATATTGGCCGAAATGGACTAATTTTCTAAATTCTATATATTTATATAAAAATAAATACACTATTTTTTCTTTATAGTGTACCTGAAATAATAATTCTATTATTGTTCCCCTAATAACAATACTAAAATCCAATCTGGAGATTAAAATGGATGACCTTTTAAAAGAGGCCATTGCAGATGCTAAAGTAGTCAGAGATACAGCTGTTGAAAACGCTCGTCTTGCACTCGCTGAAGCTTTTACACCTAAAATCCAATCGATGTTAACACAGAAGATTCGTCAGGAAGTCGAAGATGAAAATCAAGAAGATGAAATGAAAGATGAAGCTATGGATGACGAAGTTGAAGATGAAGGTGAAGAAGTAGAAGAGGGATACGGAGATGAGGGTGAGCACGATGATGAAGGCGAAGAAGTCAAAGAAATCGAAGATGAAGTCGAAGATGAAGGCGAAGAAGTCGCTGAAATCGAGGATGAAGTTGAAGATGAAGATGAAGATGTCGCTGAAATCGAAGATGAAGTCGAAGACGAAGGTGAACACGATGATGAAGATGACGACCTTGACCTTGAATCTATCTTGAGAGAGTTAGAAAAAGAAGTTGAGGACGAAGACGATGAAGTCGAAGAAATTTCACACGCTGATGAAGATGAAGAACTTGAAGAAGAACTTAAGTCTTCTGATGTCGGAGCTGCTGATAATAAACTTGACAAAGATGCTGAATCTTCTTCTGATATCGGTAAAGCTGATAAAGCTAAACATACCGAAGGTGTAGAAGACGAAGTTGAAGATGAAGAGGTGGATGAAGATATCGACCTTGAAGAAATCTTGAAAGCTTTATCTGAAGTCGAAGACGAAGATGAAGAAGTCGAAGAGAATGTCGAGGAAATTGCTCAGTTGAAATCTGAACTCGAAGAGTATCGCAATGCCGTCAAATATATGCGAGGCAAACTTAATGAAGTTAACTTGCTAAACGCGAAACTTTTATTCACTAACAAATTATTCCGTGCATTCGGATTATCTGAAGGTGACAAGTATCGTGTCGTAGAGACTTTTGACAGAGCAAAGAATTTGAGAGAAGTGAAACTTGTTTACGCTACTCTTGCTGAATCCTTTGGTCAAAAGCCTAAAATTCAAGAATCCAAAGGCAAATCTTCTAAACCTGTTGCTTCAACCCAACCTAAGAATGAATCGAAAGTGATTTCTGAAGGTAATGATCTGAAGAATAGGTTTAAGAAATTAGCTAACATAATATAAGGGAGACTATAATGTCTAATTTTGATTCAATTAAAGGTATAATGGATGGGTATAACCCACACCGTGCCTTAATGGAACAGACCCGTAAGTTAGTCAAGAAGTGGGAGCCAACTGGTTTATTGGAAGGTATTACCGAAGAGAACAAGACACACGGAATGGCTGTTCTTTTGGAAAACCAAGCTCGTCAATTAATTGATGAGGCTTCCAAAACTGGTACTCAATCTAATTCTGAAGAATGGGCAGGTGTTGCTTTACCATTAGTTCGTAGAATTTTTGGTGAATTAGCTGCTCAAGACTTTGTTAGTGTTCAACCTATGAACCTACCAAGTGGTCTTATCTTCTATCTTGACTTCAAGTATGGTAGTGCACAACCTGGTTTCACTCAAAACTCTGATGTGTTTGGTAACACTTCAGGTTCTGGTGATGCTTCTGGTGGTCTTTATGGTGCTGGTAAATTCGGATATTCTATAAACGAAGCTGAATCAGGTAACCATGCTATCGCTGCTCTTACTGGATCTGCAACTCTTGCAATGATTGATTTTGATAACACTGTTTCAGAATCTATTGCTAACTTAAAGTACTATCTACTACCTATTTCTGGTTCTTCCAATGGTGACATTGGTGGCATTCGTGCTTGGGAACCTGTTGGTAACGATAGTGCACTAACAACTTGGTATCCTGCGTTTACCAAACCAGCTAACTCTTCTAATGAAGTTGTTGCTGCTGATGCTGCTACTCACATTCGTTTTGTCGTTGATGAGAATGCGAAGAATGATACAGCAAAATTCAAGTATCATAAACAACCTACTGATATCACTCGTGGTGACTTTGAAGCTTCACCAACTGCTGGTTCAGATGGTGGTTTCTCTGGTGAAGGTGATGCTGGAATACCAGAAATCGATATTTCTCTAAGAAGTATTCCGATTGTTGCGAAAACTCGTAAGTTGAAAGCTGTCTGGACTCCAGAACTTGCTCAAGACCTAAATGCTTATCATAGTGTTGATGCAGAAGCTGAATTGACTTCACTTCTATCCGAGTACATTTCAATGGAAATCGATTTAGAAATCCTTGACTTGTTATTGGTAAATGCTAACGCTAAGACAGAATACTGGTCAGCAAAAATTGCTAATGAGTATAATTCTGGTACTGGTGCTTTCGCTGAGACTGCAACAAACCAGTCTGCTTACACTAAAGGAACTTGGTTCCAGACTCTTGGAAACAAGTTACAATCTGTTTCAAATGCAATTCATCAGAAGACCCTCAGAGGTGGTGCTAACTTTATCGTAGTTTCTCCTGAAACTGCTACCATCATTGAGTCTATTCCTGGATTCGCAGCTGATTCCGATGGTGCTGCAACTAACAATCAATACGCGATGGGCGTACAAAAAGTAGGGGCTCTAAATAACAGATATACTGTTTACAAGAACCCTTATATGATCGAAAACCAGATTCTATGTGGATTTAGAGGTTCTAACTTCCTCGAATCAGGTGCCGTGTATGCTCCGTATGTACCATTGATTATGACACCTCTCGTATACGACCCAACCAACTTTACTCCGCGTAAAGGTGTGATGACTCGTTATGCGAAGAAAGTCGTAAGACCTGAGTTCTACGGAAAAGTCATCGTTGCTGATGTTGATTTGGTGTAAACCAAATAGGTTAGTGTAAGGCTGGTTTAGACTTATATTGACCAAACTTAAAAGAGGGGAGTAAAAACTCCCCTCTTTTTTTGCCTGTTATATTTATTACTGTAATATTACATACATTCTAATTAGGAGAAATAAATGCCACAAGCATCAATATGGGATGGTAGTTCTACCTTTACAACAGGTTCTACACCATTTGGATTCTATGATACAGATTCAGATTTCCAAACTGAGGCTGATAACTTTGCGAAGTGGTGTGCAAAAAGATTAGGTTATCCAATTATGGATGTGGAATTGAACTCAGGTTCATTCTACGCAATACTTGAAGAATCTATAACTGAATATTCTGCACAAGTAAATCAGTACAATATAAAAGACAATCTACTTTCTTTACAAGGACAATCTACAGGTTCTAATTTGACACATAGAAATGTCACTCAAACATTTGGTAGAACCATACAGATATCAGAACAATATGGTACAGAAGCTTTAGTGGGTGGTACTACTGATTTGAAACACGGTTCAATACAAATAAACTCAGGTTCACAAGAGTATGATTTGAATACATTGTGGGCTGATGTATCTGAAAGTGGAGAGGCAATTGAAGTTAGACGAGTATTTCACGAGGCCGCACCATCTATTCAAAGATACTTTGACCCATATGCAGGAACTGGTCAAGGTACTATAAATATGTTGGATGGATTTGGATTTGGAAATTATTCACCTGCAGTAACTTTTCTTATGATGCCAATATATGCAGATTTGTTGAGAGTTCAAGCAATTGAATTCAATGATATGATTAGAAAATCTGCTTATTCATTTGAATTGGTAAATAATAAACTTAAAATCTTTCCAAACCCAACAGGAGATGACACAATACATTTTCAATATATGGTAAAGAGTGAAAAGGACTCATCATTGAAAGCTCCACACGGTGGTTCTACACTTGGTGTGGTTAGTGATGTTTCCAATGCACCATATGAGAATATGGTTTATACACAGATAAACGATGTTGGTAAACAATGGATTCGTAAGTATGGATTAGCTTTAGCAAAAGAATTATTGGGTATGATTCGTAGTAAATATTCATCAGTTCCTATACCAAATGCCGAAGTAAATCTCGATGGTGAGACATTGAGGAGTGAGGCAAATGCTGAAAAGGAACAATTGATAACCCAACTTCGTGAGTACTTAGACCAATCATCTCGTAGGTCATTGATGGAAGCCGAAAGAGATGAGAGTGAATATCTACAAGATAAGTTAGGTAGAATACCAATAAACATATATGTAGGATAATCTGATGGCTAGTCGGTTTTTATCTTCAAGAGACATAGAACAATTTACTCGTTTCAACAGAGAATTAGTTGGTGATTTAAAACGAGATAAAGATGGTATAATAAATCAACTTGTAAAGATATTTCAAATATCTGCATCTGATACTAAAACAAACTTATATGGTGAGGCAGTAGGTGGAGTAAAAACATTTTCACCTGGTGTTGAGTTACCTTGTACTATACAGGCAGATGATTTCGATTTCAATACGGATGAGTTTGGTCCTGATTTACGACAAACTGTTGTGTATAGTTTTATGAGAGATACTTTGATAGAGGCTGATTTCAGACCAGAAATTGGTGATATTATTGATTGGAATCACGCTCATTGGGAAATAAATTCAATAAATGAAAATCAATTGATTGGTGGAAAATATGATGAGAACTTTTCAGTAGTATGTAATACTCATCTAATTAGAAAAAGTGCACTGAATATTGAGAGGATTAGAAGTATATAATGGCAAGTAAATCTAAACCAGTTCCAAGAACTCAAAGAAACATCCAACGAGATGTACCGAGTAATAGGGGATATGAGTTACGAAGAGATAATGATACTACAAAAAATGTACAAGTATCTCTTATTGACCACGATTCCGCCATTATGTTTTACTTCAATGAGGTGATAAAACCAACTGTGGTTGAGGGAGATGAACAGATAAAAGTTCCTGTATTGTATTCTAATCCTGAGAGATGGAAGTCAATAAATAAAGATGGATATATACGAGATTCAAAAAGAAGTATTATAACTCCATTGGTTGTATTTCGTAGAACGAGTATACAAAAAGATGATACTATTGCTGTAGATAAATTCGACCCAACCAAACCAAAATTATTTTATACATTTGAACAAAAGTATTCTCAAAAAAATAGATATGATAGATTTTCACAACAAATAGGATTATTACAACAAAAAGAATATTATAATGTTGCAGTACCAGATTATATGACTATGAATTATGAGGCAATAATTTGGACTTCTTATGTTGCTCAAATGAATCAGTTGGTAGAGAAGATAAATTTTTCCGATGGTGCATATTGGGGAGAACCAAACAAATTCAAGTTCAAAGTAAATATAGATAGTTTTGAAGATAGTACAGAATTTGGAGACAATGAAAGAATTATAAAAACTACATTCAATTTTAGTTTTAGAGGATATCTAATACCTGAGAGTTTCAATGAATTTATGAATACTCAAAAGTATTTTACACCAAGTAGAATCGACATAGAAGATAACACAGGATTACAATTTACACCTAATTTTGGTATAGGTGGAAATAAATTAGAAGTCTTACATACACAGGCAAAAGGAAGTGGTATACCAAATCAACTTGGTGGTGCAACAGATTTTATGAGAGGTGCTACAAGAAGTGGTGGTGGTGAGGCACAAGACATACAATTTACAAATACATTTGGTGGTGAAACTTTATACACTATGAGAAATGGTGGAGAACCAACGAGTTCTGCAGATACTACGGCAGTATTACAATTTGGATTTGCTGAATCTAATTATGAATTGAAGAGTTTTGTGATATCAGGAAGTTCAAGTTCATCCTTATATAATATTCCAGACCAATCACAACAGACTGCTTCAGTATATTCATTGACATCATCAATCGATACTGGATTTCAGTTACGAAATGGTAGTTTGAATATATCTATAAATGGAGTTGATTTGAGTTCTGAACAAAATCAATTACAATCTGGTTCTGTTGATTTCTTTATAAGTTCATCACAACAAGAATTTTTAGTTCGTAAACCAACAGTAGAAGACCCATTTCACGGACATAATATAGACAAAACAGAATTTCTAACCATTAGATTTCAACAAGAAAAGGTATTCTAATGGCACAAAATTATTTGAAAGGTGTAAAACACGAATTTATAAAACCAGTATCCGAATCTAAATTTAGTGGTGATGTATTGGTATTTAGAGATTCTGATAAGAATCCAATAGAATACTCAATGAATATGAGGTCAGGAGGACCAAAGACAAGAACAGATGTTGTAAATTTTGAGGGTGGTGATAATAATTTTACAAGAAGAGTTCAAAGATTTAAGTATCAGGATATTTATTTTCAGAATAGTGACTACTATGATTTTGAACCAGATTTGACCGAAGGTTATGAATTAAAACCAGGCACAGTAAGATTGAAAATAAATGGAGTACAACAAAGAACAAATCATCTTGACCCACGAAAAAGTGAAGGTGTAGATTTTTCTTTAGATGCAACCTTATCAAAGATAAGATTGTATAAACCAAGACCAGGCGACCCATATACAGATGGTTCTGGTGCTACAAGATATTATAATTTTTATGGATATGAGATTAGATCTGGTAGTTATTTTTCAGATGAAATAGAAGTCAAATATTCACAGGAGAGTATGTAATGGCATTAATAGATTTAACAACACAGGCTTTACCACCACAAGTACCATCTAAGGTATTGACCACTACTGCAGTAACAGAATCTGCTACAGGAACTTTTAGAATAAAGTGGGATGATATTTCAATTGACTTATTATCAACTGGTTCTTTTGATTTGGGTATTGGTAATCATTTGGTAGCAACTGCAATATTTGCTACTGGTTCTAATGGTAAAGAAGAAGCTATAAGAATTTTACCATCCAATGGTCCTGATGGACCTTTTTCTACTGGTTCTGTAATCGTACAAGGTGATTTGATTGTAAGAGGAAATACTACACAACAGAATGTAGAGTCTATGGTTGTAAAAGACCCAATATTAGATTTGAATTATTCTGGTTCAGAGGAACAAGGATTGACCGATAGTGACTATGGTGGTTTGAGAATTGCTAGGTCGGGTAGTAATCCAGCAAAAATTGTATTTGAAGAATCATCTGATAGGTGGAGAGTTGATGTTGGACTAAATTCATATAGTACTTTGGTTAGTGTAGATTCAACTGATACATTGACAAATAAAACTATAACAGGATTAGCAAATTCTACCTTGGCAACATCTGCTTCATTGACACTCGATGGTGGATTTATAAGAGGTGGTAGATATGCACAACACGATAATGAATACACCACTAAAGCTTATGTAGATGCCGCACTTGGTTCAGGTGAATTTGGTGTATACTTTAGAAAGAATTTTGTTAAAAAGGCTGGTACTATTAATGCAACAACTGCAAGTTTTACTGCAGTAACCGCATCTGCACCAGGTTCATTGACGGCTACAAATGAACAAGACTTTTCATTCTTTATCAATGGTGCCTATATGGAACACGATGCATTAACAATACAACAAGATGGGGGACAATTTCTACTAAAAGTTGATTCTGATGAGATAGGATACACTTTAGAAAGTGATGATGAAATTATTGCACACGGAAAATTTGACTCATAATTTTATTAGAATTTGAAAAACAAATATTTATAGATGATAAGCTTATACATCTAAATAACGGAATTACCATATATGGCAAAACTTGATAGTAAACAACTATTACCACTACTTACAGGATCATTCGAGTTATCGGGAAGTCTACAATTATCTTCCGATAGTTCTATTACAGGTTCTATCTCTGGTTCATTCAAAGGTGAGGGAGATAACCTAACATTTGGCCCTGCTAAACAACCTTTTTCGGACATATCTGAATCTCTTGGTGATAGACTTGATACCATAGAAGGTGATAGTCCACAACAATTAGGTGAAACTAATACACCAACATTTGCAGGATTGAATGTAACCAATGGTCTAACTGTTGGTGGTGACATAACTGCAGAATCCTTTATAGTTAGTTCCTCCGTAACCCATATGACACAATCATTCTCAAGTGGTTCTACTGTTTTTGGGGATACTTTAGACGATACTCACGAATTTACAGGTTCATTAATATTCACTGGTTCTATGGTAATACCAGTTGTAGATATATTTCCTACAAGTTCTGCAGACAATCCGTATAAATCAGGTTCTATATTTTATTTTGATGAGGGAACTGGAGGAACTCCATCAAGACCATCTAAACAAGTATATGTTTATAGTGGTGCATCATCAGATGGTTTCAATGCAATATCCACAAGTGGTACAAGTGGTACGAGTGGAACTGCAGGTACATCAGGAACAAGTGGGTCAAGTGGTACGAGTGGTACAAGTGGGACAAGTGGTACAAACGGAACAAGTGGTTCTTCGGGTTCAAGTGGTACGAGTGGAACATCTGGTACAAGTGGTTCAAGTGGAACATCTGGTTCAAGTGGAACATCTGGATCAAGTGGTTCGAGTGGAACATCTGGTACAAGTGGAACAAGTGGGTCAAGTGGAACATCTGGTTCAAGTGGCACGAGTGGAACATCTGGCTCAAGTGGTAGTAGTGGTACGAGTGGTAGTAGTGGTTCTTCGGGTACAAGTGGTTCAAGTGGTTCAAGTGGTACAAGTGGAATAGATGGTACGAGTGGTTCTAGCGGTTCAAGTGGAACAAGTGGGTCATCAGGTACAAGTGGAACCAGTGGCTCAAGTGGAACATCTGGTACAAGTGGTACAAGTGGAAGTTCAGGCTCAAGTGGAACAAGTGGAATAGATGGTACGAGTGGTTCAAGTGGTTCAAGTGGAGTAAGTGGTACTTCAGGTACGAGTGGAACAAGTGGGTCATCAGGTACAAGTGGTTCATCAGGCTCAAGTGGAACGAGTGGAAGTTCAGGTTCAAGTGGGACAAGTGGAACATCTGGTTCAAGTGGCACAAGTGGTGTAGACGGAACAAGTGGAACATCTGGCACAAGTGGTTCAAGTGGTTCAAGTGGAACGGCTGGTTCAAGTGGTTCAAGTGGAACATCTGGTTCAAGTGGGTCAAGTGGCACAAGTGGTTCGAGTGGAAGTAGTGGCACAAGTGGTATAGATGGTACGAGTGGTACATCAGGTACATCTGGCTCAAGTGGTACATCTGGCTCAAGTGGAACAAGTGGTTCGAGTGGAACAAGTGGAACTTCTGGTTCTTCAGGCTCAAGTGGAACAAGCGGTTCGAGTGGAAGTAGTGGTACAAGTGGTACAAGTGGTTCAAGTGGAACAAGTGGTGTAGACGGAACAAGTGGAACAAGTGGAAGTTCAGGTTCAAGTGGAACAAGTGGTTCATCAGGTTCTTCGGGTACGAGCGGGACAAGTGGAACAAGTGGTTCGTCAGGAACAAGTGGAACAAGTGGTTCGTCAGGCACAAGTGGGGAAGATGGTACAAGTGGTTCGAGTGGTTCTTCTGGTACTTCAGGTACAAACGGAACAAGTGGAACA
>CEVZ01078833.1_pt1 | contig 11273 bp, 6 predicted proteins | sample 361371 | NCBI WGS metagenome assembly CEVZ01 (sample SAMEA2620217, study PRJEB7988) | marine metagenome | isolation source: saline water (ENVO:00002010), including
AGTGACCCAGTTATCCAGCACCCAAGAAGGCCGATCAATGGCCTATTTCATCCCAAGGAGGAAGTTTCCGGCACCAGACTCTGGGGTGCCCTGGAGGAAAGGTACGGGTCTGGGCAATCCATCTTCAGGAACGTCTTCGTCGTAAACCATTGCCCGCTCATGTTCTTCTCGGGGCCATCAGCGACCAACATCACACCCGATAAGGTGAGGGGCAGGACGGCGAAGCGTCTTCTGGGTAGGTGCGACAGGCACCTGGTCGAGGTCGTCGAGTCGCTCGGGGCCGAGCGCGTGATTGGGGTGGGGAGGTATGCAAGATCGAGAGCAGAGCGGGCACTAAGTGAACTCAGCATCGAGATCCGCTCTTGCTGGCACCCCTCCCCGGCATCACCGCTGGCGAACAAGAACGGGGGGGCGGACTGGCGGGCGAATTTTTTCTCAGTCCTCCCCTAGGGAAGGGAAATTCTGCCGCTTATTCGGTGAGAACAGTTAAGTCGGCTAATGGGGTGTCCCGAGGCATGTCAGCGAAGACTACGCCTGAGTACCTGATTTCAAATGCCGAGAAATACGCAAATGAGGACGCAATATCCTGGAAGGACCCATCCGGTAATTGGACCGGAATGACATGGTCCGAATTTTGCGATACTGCCATGTCAGTGGCCAAGTCCCTAATCGCCCTTGGATTCGAAGAGGGGGACAAGCTGAGCATCTATTCCTACAATCGAATGGAGTGGTACGCTGCCTATGCCGCTGCAAACATGTGCAATGGCGCAGCAGTCGGAGTCTACCACACATGCTCGCCCGAGGAGGTCGAGTGGGTGGTAGGGGACTCAGACTCCAAAGTCGTATTCGTGGGGAACAACCCAATGGACGGCGGGGACGCCAGCAAGATGTGCTCCAACAGGCTCCAATCGGCAATGGGCTCTCTGAGCAAGGTCGAGGCCGTCGTCTCAGTGGACGGCATGGACGCGATAGACCACCCAAACTCGATGACATGGGGGGATTTCATGGCCAAGGGCGAGGGGACACCAGACTCTGCGGTAATGGACAGGATTTCGAGCATCACCCCATCTGACACTGCCTCGCTGATATACACGTCAGGAACCACGGGCAACCCGAAGGGGGTCGAGCTAACTCATGACAACTTCGAGGCGGAGATCGCAGGCGTGTCCGCCATTCAGAAGTACGGCCAGGGGGACGGCTACGTATCTTGGCTACCCTGCGCTCACGTTTTCGGGCAACTAGCGGACAACCACATATGGATTAGGGATGCCATGCACATGAGGGTAGTGAGCAATCCCCTTGAGTCAATAGACTACGCGAAGGAGGTCGAGCCGGCTCTATTTATCGGAGTGCCCAGAATCTATGAGAAGGTCTACTCGAACCTGGTAGCTGGGTTGGGGAGCAAGGTCAAGTGGCTAAGCCTGCCCATCCTGGGGGGCATAGTCAGGAAGAAGGCCAAGCAGAAGATCGGATTCTCCAACTTGAAGTACGCCATCACAGGTGCCGCACCAATCAACCCTGACATACTGCACCTCTTCCAAAAGCTGCAAATTCCACTATTCGAGGGATATGGGATGACTGAGACGACCGCCGGGGCGACAATCGGATACCCGGGAAACAACAAGATCGGTACCGTCGGCAAGACATTCGTCGGGGAGATCAGGATCGACAATCCCAACGAGAAAGGCGAGGGGGAGATTCAGTTCAGGGGCCGACACATCATGAAGGGTTACTACAACAATCCCGAGGCAACAGCAGACACAATGACCGAGGACGGCTGGCTGAAGTCCGGTGACCTCGGAAAGAAGGACTCCGAGGGCTTCGTGAGCGTCACTGGCCGAATTAAGGAGATTTACGTCAGCTCGGCCGGGAAGAACATCGCGCCATTGGTGATCGAGGAGACGATGAAGTCGATCCCGATAGTCTCACAATGCATGTTGATCGGGGACAATCGCAAGTTCTGCAGCGCCCTCTTCACACTCGATGTAGGCGCCATTCTCCGAGACAAGCACGGGATGGACGGCGCCAAGGTTCCGAAGGATCCAGCAGAGCAGCTCGCCAAGCTGAAGGAGCTCGGCCACGAACTATCTGACTACACTGACAGCGAAGAGATCCGCGCAGAGGTGCAGGAGCAGGTGGACAGGCTGAATGCCCAGTTCTCCAACCCAGAGCAGCTCAAGACCTTCACGATCCTCCCGAGGGACCTGAGCGTGGATCACGGCGAGCTGACTCCCACACTGAAGATCAGGAGGAAGCAGATCAGGGAGAACTGGAGCGCCGAGATCGAGGCGATGTACGCAGGCGCCTGATTACGGTTTGATGCACGATGGACCCTAGCCAGTGGGCCCTGTTAGCAAGCGTTTTCGCCCTCGGGGCAATGAGCCCCGGACCGTCACTGGCAGTGGTTCTGCGCAACACGATGGTGGGAGGGAGGCCCCAAGGGGTCTCGACCGGAATCGGCCACGGCCTGGGTTTCGGAATCTACGCATTCATCATGGCATTCGCCTTTCACACTGTACTATCCTTGGGAGAGTCGGCCCAGTTTGCCATCCAGTGGGCGGGAACTGCAATACTTGTGTGGCTCGGCATCGTGTTCCTGAGGGGGGCCTTCTCCCCGGAAACAGGGGAATCAGATGACTCGGAACACAGGCCTTCGAACCACCATGGATTCGCCCAGGGGTTCTTGGTAGCGCTGTTCAACCCCAAGATCCTCGCTTGGATGATAGCCCTATACTCGCCATTCATAGAATCGGGGATGGGGATGACGACTCTGCTTGGCATGGGCCTGCTTGGCATGGCCATAGATGGGACATGGTACGTCACAGTTGCCACCATCCTCACCAAGGGCGATAGGGTTGAATCGCTGAGGTCGAAGTCCCATTACATCGAAGGCGCCATGGGGTCGATGATGCTGGTATTCGCAGTTTTGATGATCACCGGTATGTGAAGAAGGCCCTAAATCGCCTCTCAAAGCCCTCCTCCGCCGAATATGACTACGATCATCACAAAACACAGCCCAAGGAACACAAGAGGAAGGACAATCACAGAGCTCAAGACCCCCCAAGCCATTGCACTGTTCCCCTTTGTGAAGCCCCACAGCGCAAATCCCAGGCCACCTATCGGCCAAACCAGGAACGCCATGGTCCCAAAGAAGTCACTGACACCATTGATGTCATGAACCTCGGCCCAAACATTCATACTTTCGGGTTTGTAGGTCTCTTGGGTCAGAATCGTGAAAGCGTCAGGGTACGCCCCATCTACCTTGCCCGCCCATCTAACGTAACCATCTGAATCCGGCTCTGATGCGTATTCATCATATCTATAACAAGTCAAGCCCCTCCAAATCGTACCATTCTGATCCACATAGGTGCTTCCATCTACGTTGCAGTGGGTTTCCCCTCCCTCCCACGAAATCCATCCGCCCCAGTCAAGCTCACCTAATTTCCCAAGGTCACTGAACTTAGTAGTGTAAACTTTGAACTCCTCACCCTCGATCTCCATGGTTTCCTCAGATAATGAGAAATCACTTGTACTGGCATAAATTTCGTCATCTTCCCAAGTGGCTTCGCTAATCGTTGCAAAAACAAATGAAACCACTGAGATTAGGATCGGCACGCCGATTAGACCTATGGCGAACCATGCTCCCTTGGGCAATCGCGGCCGTTCATCCACGGGCACAGTGTCCCCGAATACCGAACCGCCCCCAGTCTTCATCATCCCAACGTCCCCCGTTAGCATTGGTCCTAGTGCAGCAGATCCCCCATCGTCCCTTTCGGGCATGTTTCCTGCGGGGCCCTCGGATTCTGCGAATGGGCTCACGGTCTCCGCTGCCCCCTCTTCCGAGCCTTCTTCCCACCAGCTATCCTCCTTCACTCAGATGCCCCCCTGGCCTCGATAACTGGCAGGCTGGACAATATCCCCTGCCGCTCTTCGTGAGACAATAGGGCCTGTCCCGATATTGCAAGCTCCCTGCGGATCGGCTCCAGCAAGGACTTCTCCAAATCACCCCTGTAGAACATGTTGTAAGTGTCGAATGGGATTATCCTAAGGTCGGGGGACACAATGTGGACGCATGTCTTCTTGACGCTACGCAAGTCGAAGGAGTGAGCGTCAATGAAGTCCATAATGATGATTCTGAAAACGTTGTCGTAGGTGAATTGGGAGGGGACGATAAGCTCTGGAAGGCAGCAAAGCAGCTCGGCCAGGGAGTTGCTAGCCGATTGGGGGGAGTGCCCCGTTGAAAGGAGTTTGAACACCGCCTCATGAATTGCTGGGTCCTTCTCGAATTGGATGGTTGACCTCGGTCCGGACAGCAGAGTCTCGTCATCCACGTACCGTGTTATTGGCACGGCCTCTTCACCAACCTTCAGGGCATAAGCCATGGATAGGCTATCGGGGTGGCAAGGCACAGGAAGGAGGTCCTCGACCTCGAATGTATTGGATTGCTCCCCGATCCTCCGACGCACCTCGGTCAGTGTCAAACGCTCCTCCGAGGAATCGTATTCGTCAGCCCTGCCGGCTTCCTGAATTGGTTGGAAGGTAATCCCTCTTACGCATGGCTGGGAGATTGCGAACTCGACCAGGTCTCCTAGCTCGCCTTCATTTAGCCCCCTGCAAACCGTGGCTACCAGGGTGGTCGAGATGTTGTGCTCGTTCAGGTTTTCCAGGGCCCTTCTCTTCACATCCCTGAGGTCCGCACCCCTAAGTCTCTCAAGGGCACCCCTCTCCAAACTGTCGAATTGCAGGTACACCTCGAACCCAGGCATGTACTCCGCTAGCCTCCTGGCAAAATCGGGATCGTTCGCGATCCTGATTCCGTTAGTGTTCACCATCAAATGACGGATCGGCCTGGATTTCGCCTCATCCAGGATCTCGAAGAAGTTGGGGTGGAGGGTCGGTTCACCGCCGGATATCTGAATCACGTCCGGCTCAAGCTCATTTTCAACCACTGCGTCGAGCATTTGCACCACGTGTTCCAGCGTTCTGTAGTCCTGGTGCCTCTCTGGCCCGGAAGATGCATAGCAAATCGGGCAGCGGAGATTGCAGTGATCGGTGATTTCAATCAAAGTGAGGCAGGAGTGCTGCTCATGGCTCGGGCAAAGCCCACAGTCATAGGGGCAACCATACTTCAGGGGCGTGTTCCACTTCTCCGGCATCTCGCTCGGCTTGACGAATACCTCCCTGCATCGCCTGTAGTAATCTGCGTCATCTGCGAGGAGAACCTCCTCCCTCTTACCGCATGAGTAGCACAGCTTGTCCATGAAAACAGAGCCGTCGCGAATGATCACCTTCCCATCCGACCTCCTTAGGCATGACGAGCATACTGATGTTGCAGTGTCGTAGAACAGGTAATCTCGGATTCTTCCACTCATCTACGACCAGTGTAAGCGAGGACGGAGGGACGCTTCAATCATCCCCCGCAACTCCCCACTCTTCCTCGGTAATTTTTCCGAGGGTAAGGTACCACACAAGCCCCAGTACGCATGCAATTTGTATGGGGCTGAGGAAGGCTATCTCCCATTCAGTCGGCTTAATCCAGTCCACAAGAAGCCTCCAAACAAGGTAACCCATCAAGAAGGACCTGAATCTCCAACCCTGTGGCACTGGATCCAACTCGGATCTGTATTTGGCGAGGAAATATATTCCCCATATCGCAAAGATTTCGTACAACTGCGTCGGATGCCGGCTTACCCCGTCTCCGAAGTCGACTCCCACTGGGAGCGAGGTAGCTACGCCATAGGTGGCATCATCGAGCCCCGAGAAAAAGCATCCCAGCCTTCCGATGCTCATCCCCACTGCCAGCGGCAGAACTAGCGGATCTCCCGTTCTGGACTCTATTCCCATTGACTTCTTCGCCAGTTCGATTCCAGTCATCCCCCCTAGGAGCCCCCCCACTATCGTTTTCCCTCCGAAGAGTATGGCAGGCCCTTCAGTTAGTGCGAGCATCGTTGTCTGCGGATGCTGTGCCCAAGCTAGTAGCTTCGCACCAATCAGGGCACCCAAAAGACCCGCCACAATGAGGGGGTGACGTTGCTCGGGCGGTATCGAATCACGACCGGATTCGGACACCCACAGGGTCACCGAGATGCCAGCTAAGTATCCCAGGAACTCGAAGAAAATGTGCGGGTGAACAGAAACAACCCCTAGGTCTATCCAATATGGGAACCCCAACCTAGCGTCACCTAGGCTCGCGAAGGAGTCGAGTCTTTGGATACTTCCCGTAGCGGACAACGCATTCTTGTGGGAATATGCGCTCGGACGGGCATGGCGAGTGAGGCTGAGGGCGGTGACTCGACCTTTGGCAAAGCCCCTCGGGGCCTCTCTATGCCTATTCGAGTGGTCACAGCGACTTCGATTTTCGATGGCCACGATGCGGCAATAGGGATTTTCAGGCGAATACTGCAGAGCCAGGGTTGCGAGGTAATCCACCTAGGGCACGATAGGGGTGCAGACGAGATATCTCGCGCGGCGATTCAGGAGGATGCGCATGCTGTGGCCATAACCTCTTACCAAGGGGGCGCAGTGGAGATGTTCACCTACACCCGCCAGCTGCTCGAAGATGCCGGTTTCGGCCACTTATTCTTGTTCGGAGGTGGGGGCGGGACGATCCTACCGCCTGAGATAGAGCACTTGAACGACCAAGGAATCGCTCGCGTATACTCTCCGGACGATGGCCGTTCAATGGGACTGGTGGGAATGGTCCAGGATGCCATGGGCAGTGCTGCAGGCACCAACCTGCTAGATGAAAGGCGGTTCGACGACCTAGTCGAGCCGGTTTCCGCCGATGACCATGGGGCAGTATCCCGCCTACTAACGATTGCAGAAAACCTAGGGGAGGAAAAGCTCAGCGAGTTCCTATCGAATACTAGGTCTTGCGACGAATCGGCAGCCTGCCCCGTGATCGGCATCACAGGGACGGGCGGGGCCGGAAAATCGAGCCTAATCGACGAGCTTATGCTAAGGATAAGGAGGGACAACCCCAGTGCCAGAGTCGCACTATTGGCAACTGATCCAACTAGGAAGAAGACAGGGGGGGCGTTGCTCGGTGACAGGATTAGGATGAACTCACTGACGGACAGCAATCTATTCATGAGGTCATTTGCCAGCAGAGGGAGCGGACGCGAGATAGCTGACTGCGTCGGCAGGGCAGTAGAAGTCTGCAAGGCAGTCGGCTTCGATCTTGTGATTGTGGAGACAAGTGGAATTGGCCAAGGTAATGATGCCATAACCGAGGTGGCAGACATGTACCTTTACGTAACCACGAGGGAATACGGGGCACCTAGCCAGCTCGAGAAACTCGCCGCCTTGGATTTCTCAGATATCGTGGTTCTGAACAAGTTCGACAGACCGGGCGCGGAAGATGCCCTCACCGAGATCAGGAAGCAAGTTCAGAGGAACCGGGAGTCCTTCGACGAATCCCCCGAAACCATGCCGGTCATTCCAACAATCGCGAGCCAGTTCGCAGATGCGGGAGTCGATCAACTATGGAAAAGCCTGTCATCCCTCATCAATGACAAGTTCGAATCAAGCTTCTCAGCTTCCGAACCTCGTCTGGGCGAGGACGGACTGCCGCACCGGGACCCCCCCATACCGCCAGAGCGCCAGGGATATCTAGCGGAAATCGCAAGTACGGTCAGGAGCTATCATGAAAGGACCGCAGAGGCGTGCAAGGGAGTCAGGCTAGTTCAACAGCTGGAGTCCTCCGCAAAGCAACTCCGGTCATCTGGCAGAGACTCCGCCGCAGAAGACGCCGAATCGGAGGCCGAGTCCCTTCGTGAAACTATACCGGCCGAGGCCTGGTCGTCGCTGGATGAGTTCCAGTCCTTGGCGGACGCATACAGGTCCGGAGAAGCAACTTACGTGGTCAGGGGCAAGGAAATCCCAGTCAAGACAACACGCGAGACCCAGTCAGGCACGCAAGTCCCCAGGGTCGCCCTCCCTACCACTGAAGACTGGGGCGAAAGACTGGCATGGATACGCAAGGAGAACGCCCCTGGCTCCTTCCCATTCACCGGCGGCGTGTTCCCGTTCAGGCGCGAGGACGAGCTACCGGTCAGAATGTTCGCCGGCGAGGGAAGTGCCGAAAGGACGAACAAGAGGTACCATTTCCTGTCAAAGGACCAGTCTTTCAACCGCCTTTCCGTGGCCTTCGACTCTCCCAGCCTATATGGGAACGACCCCCAAGAGAGGCTTGACATCTTCGGGAAGGTTTGCGAGTCAGGCGTCAGCATCAGTACAGTGGACGAGATGGAAAAGCTGTTCGATGGCTTCGACCTCTGCGCCCCCAATACATCGGTAAGCATGACGATCAATGGCAATTACTGGTGGCACCTAGCGGCCTTTTTCAATGTAGCAATCAGGCAGCAGAAGAGAAAGTTCGTCGAAGAAAACAACCGAGAGCCAGAACAATCAGAGATGGAGGAAATCAGGGCGAGAACCCTGTCAACGGTAAGAGGGACGGTCCAAGCCGACCAACTAAAGGAGGCGATGGGCCAGAACACCTTAGTTTTCAATCTGGACACCGCTCTGAGGATGATGGGAGACGTCGCGCAGTTCTACGTAGACAATGACGTCCGAAACCACTACTTCGTCAGCATCAGCGGCTATCATATCGATGAGGCCGGAGCTAACCCAATCACGCAAGCCGCGCTCACACTTTCCAATGGACTAACTTACGTAGAGCTATTCAAGTCCCGAGGTATCGATCCGGATAAGTTCCTCCGAAATTTCTCATGGTTCTTCTCGAATGGGATGGATCCGGAGTATGCGGTGATCGGAAGGGTATGCAGGAGGATCTGGGCAATCGCAACACGTGACATGTACGGCGTCGGGGAGAGGGGGCAGAAGCTGAAGTACCACATCCAAAGCAGCGGCCGCTCCCTCCACTCGCAAGAGTTCACCTGGAACGACTACAGGACCACCCTCCAAGCCCTCTACGCATTGGCTGACAATGCAAACAGCCTGCACACAAACAGCCGCGATGAGGCATTCGGGACTCCCACCGAAGACACGGTAAGGGATGCAATGGCAATCCAGCTCATCCTAGCAAAGGAATACGGATGGCTCAGGAACGAGAACCCACTGCAGGGATCCTTCGTCGCTGAGTTCCTTACCAATGAGGTCGAGGAGCAGATACTGCGGATTTTCGAGGAAATGCACGGCAGGGGGGGAGTTCTTGGTGCACTAGAGGTCAATTTCCAGAGGAACCGGATTCAAGACGAAGGCATGCTCTACGAAAACCGAAAGCATACCGGCGAGACCCCGGTAGTCGGAGTAAACACGTTCACTGACTCCGGCTCAGCTACTCCGCCAGCTCAGGACTTCAACATCGAGGTAACCCGTTCTGACGAGGATGAGAAGATGATGGTCATTGAGAGGAACAAGAAATTCAGGGAAGAAAACTCCCCTGAGGCCCAACAAGGCATTGAGAAATTGAAAAAGGCCGCTCGCGAGGGGGGAAACCTATTCGAGACCATGATGGAAATAGTGGATCACTGCACGGTCGGACAAGTCACTCAGGCATTGTTCGAGAGTGGGGGCAAGTTCCGCCGAAACATGTGATTTGGCTATTTTCAGATCATGCACTAATTGACCTCTGACACCGTCGTAGGCCTCAAGTTTCATAACCTCAAATGTAACGACCTGCTATGTTGTCGGCGATAAATTCTCGGCATCAGTGGTGAGGGGATGCATCTACTTAGGATTGAGTTAGAGAACTTCAAGTCCTTCGGCGGCGAGTTGACAATCCCTTTCGAAGAGGGATTCACAGCGATCACCGGCCCCAATGGGAGCGGCAAATCAAACTGCGGGGACGCCATCCAATTCGTTCTCGGACCAAAGTCCACTAGGTCATTGCGCGCATCGAATGTCACTGAGTTGATATTCAACGGAGGAAAGTCAGGGAAGCCAGCGAAACACATGTCTGTGACATTGGTCTTCGAGAACTCCCCGGAGAACGATGGAAGGAGGAGACTGAAGTCCGACACGGACGAGGCCTCCTTCACTCGCTCAGTACGGCTCAATAGGAAGGGCGAGCCGGTTTCCTCGTACAAAACGAATGGCGAGCCAACTTCAGCTTCAGAGATGAGGAGGATCCTCTCACAGGCAGGACTCAGGGGGGATGGCTACAACATAGTCCTACAGGGAGACGTCACCAACCTTGCGACCATGACCCCTCACAAGCGCAGAGGCGTACTGGAGGAGGTAGCTGGTGTTACTGCATACGACGATGAGATAAGAAAGGCGAACACCCAAAGAAAGCACGTCGAGAACAGCATCGAGACGATAGACATCTTCGAAGCAGACCAGAAGAACCGCCTGGCCGACCTCTCCAAGGAGAGGGAGCAGGCGCTTAAGTTCAAGCAACTCAAGGAAGAGTCGGACGTCGCCCGCCTGACTCTGGAGCAATCCAGACACAGAAATCGAGCGGACGAGGTAGATCTATTGGCCGCTGAGAGGTCAAAGTACTCAGAGAGGGAAAAAGAGCTTTCAACTGAGATTTCAGAAGGTAGCAAGAGGCTAGACGAGTTCGACCAAGAGCTGGTGCAGCTCGCAAAAGACATCGACAATGTCCTGGGGGGAGACGCCCGCTCGATCATCGACGAGATCAGGCAGCACGAAATCGAGATAGAAACCGCTGGCGATAGAATTGGCGATCACAAGCAAGCCATATCACGGACCAGATCGGAGATCGAGAAGCTGCACAAGGAAAGGGAGGGTGCCGACAAGGCAAGAGCCGACTCTGAGTCGGAACTCGACTCACTGAAGCAGGCCGTCACGGACTCCAAGGAGTCACTAAGGAGGGCCGCTGAGGATGAGAAGTCCGCCAGAGCCGCCATCCAGTCCGGTGACAAACACGGCAGAGATCTCAACAGGGCACTGGGCAAGAAGATGCAGTCCGAGCAGACTTGCATGGAAGAGTTCGCCCAGGCACAGTTGGAACACGATCGCGCTATTCAGAAATCCCAACTCGCCTCTGAGAACCTAGCAGAGCTCGAACAGGCATACGAATCAGCAGAACTCGAGAGGGACGACCAAGAGCTAGTCGGGGAGGATCTGGAGAATGCAAGCCCAGATGAAGACAGGAACTCCCTAGCGAACGAACTGATGGGGCTACAGAAGCAGGAAAGGTCCCTAATCGAGGATCGCGATATCGCCGAAAACCGCCTAAGGAAGGCGGAAACCGAGCTTGCCAAGGCCAAAGCAAGGATGGAGACCCGATCAAACTCTCCCGGCTCAGCCTTCACGATTGCAGCATTGTCCAAGCTGAGGGA
>CEVZ01246348.1_pt1 | contig 11258 bp, 14 predicted proteins | sample 361371 | NCBI WGS metagenome assembly CEVZ01 (sample SAMEA2620217, study PRJEB7988) | marine metagenome | isolation source: saline water (ENVO:00002010), including
CCTATATCAGTTCCTGTACCAGGCCCTGTACCAAATCGTGTCCGTGATATATCCGGAGTTTATGTAAACGAGGATTCTGGTGCTATTATACATATAAAATATACTACAGATAAAATGGAAGTAAAAATAAATAATACTAAATATACAGGAAGGTTTAGCAATGACAAGCTAGAAATATTAAATACTCAATTACCTAAATTTACAATTAATAATAATAATCTAACAGGAACAAAATCAAACGGAGATATTATTACTTGGACTTTCTTATATAAAAACATGATTAGAGGTTTGGGAGATGTTCACTTTTCTAAAACAGCCACCGAATATAAAAATGATCTCGGTGATAGCTTTTCCGTACCAATAAACGGTTATTGCGATGGAATTGATGATCTCGTACTAATATCAACTGAAGAAGAATGTAGAAAAGTGGCGGAGGAGCTTGGCACACTTGAAAGATCTTTCGCAGCTGACTGGTGGCCTCCAGATCATCACAGATGTATTGCCGCATATAACACTGGGGCCACCTCAGAAGATGGCACGATAATGGCGATTTGGTGGAACACTTACAACCCAAAAACCAATCCTAGAACAATAGATCAAATAACTTACAATTCAGTAGAGGTATGTAGAAAAAGAAATTTACAAAATTTATAAATGTCACGTCAAAAGCACCGGGTCGTGGCGGAATCATAGGTGTAAACATTGATACGGAACCTTCCAATCCTATATCCAATATAAACACTTCGTCTCTAGGTAATGTAACTTTGATGCCAGGAAACAGAATAATAAATACAAACACTGATACGGAAACTTTAAATCCCGGGGTAAATAGTTCATCGTTAGGTAATGTAAGTATTGCTCTCCCAGAATTCATAGAACACGATGGGAAAAAATTAAAAAAAAATGAATACCCTCATTATCCATACATAATAGGAGAAGAAATAAAAAATATATCAGAAAAAAATCACTTGATAGATAAAAATAAAAATTATTGTGTTAATAAAGAAAATAATAAAACAGATGGTTTTCATGTAACAGATAAAGAAGAATGTATTAAATTATCAAAAAAATTAAATTCAAAATTCGAAGAAATATCTCAAATAAATGGATTCCCAGGATGTTTTACAACTAAAGACCAAACAGTAGTTTATTGGAATAATAAGTTTCGTTCTATAGAAGAAAAATTTGTTTCAGGTGAAAGAACTTTAAATAGAAATCATTCGGCTATATGCAGCTTTAACAAATCCAAAATAATATGTAAACAAAATCCTCAAGAATATAAAAATTATAAAAATTTGAGATGGTACAAAGAAAGAGAACCTGCAAAATCTTGCGAAAGCCAACCTTATTATATATGTAACCGATATTACAATATTTCAAGTAAGAAACAATGTCGACAACTTGGAGAATCGTGGTGGCATATGAGGCCACAAGTATGTGTAGATAGTAAAAATACATGCGAAGAAGCTCCTCAGACTTACAGAGATTGATTAAATATTAACAGATTTAAAAATATCGTTTATATATTATATTATATGAATAACGATATTTTTACTAGTGATTCTAATTTTCAAATAGAAGTCATGGCTTTAAGAGGAGCTCATAGATATACATTGTCATTAAGTACAGGCCATGAAATAGAAACCTTTAGTATAGATACTTTTCATATTGATGATAACCCAGTGTTAAGTCCATATTTAATGAGAATGATAAACATTATGTATCTCAATGACGATTATTCAAATGAAATAATAAACAAAAATACATTTGATAAATTAGAAAAAATAAGTAAACCAATTGTTTGTCCTATATGTATGGATACTACATATAATAATATAAAATTAAATTGTGAACATACGTTCTGTGAAAATTGTATAAAAAAATGGTTAATGCAAAAATCCAACACGTGTCCAAATTGTAGAACGGAAATAAAAAATAAATAAAATATTTTAATAATAATAATGCTGTTAATAGTAATACTACTAATAATAATCTCTTTTATAGGTTACAAAATAAACAGACCAGATGATGAAAATCAAAGTCAAAAAGAAGTTATAAAAATTATAAAGAGAAATGGAATTCCGGAAAGCGAAGTTATAGATGTAAATAAAAAAATTAGGACTGAAGAAGGAATACAACAATATGAGAACTCTAAATTAGAAACAAGACTATTAAAACAAATACCGGGTACAAAAGAAGAGTTGATAAAAAAAATCAATAACAAAAACAATAAAGAGGAACCTATAAAATATAATGAAATTGGAATACCAAAGGATCAACTGTATACAAATGGTTTAACGGCCGGTAGAATTTCGTTGGACGTTCCTCTTAAAGAAGAATTAAGTAAAAATAGAACATACAATTTCTTATCAGGGGCATCGGCATCCAAAGTTAAACACCAAGACGGTTTACCTTATAGCGTTTTTACCAATGACCATTATGAAATAGAAAAACCATTAGATTCAACAGATACCACTTATAAAAAATTAAACGTTTCTAAAAGAAACTCAATTCTAGGACTTGTAAATAATCCAATAGACGAATATGAAAACGTAGAAAGATATAAAGCTTATAAACAAATAGATGCCATGTTAAGAACTGAACAAGCAAATGAGAATAAGAATTTATTAGATTATAATCCTGTCAATAGAGATGTTCTTTCTGAAAGAAATAAATTCATCGAGCGCCATTTGGTTTTTGATAACAAATTAAGTACTAGAATAAAACCAGATCTTTTAACGAAACAATCAGTGAATGACAAAGAAAAAATATTAAGCGGACATTATAGTGAAAAATTAGACGAAAACGAATTAGCTATAGACCAAAATAAATATAATTACAAATTTAAATAAGTAAAATAAATATTTATTATAATATAATAAATGGTATTTTCAAAACCCCCAGAGTGGAGTAAAAGAAACGGAAACAATTCTTACAATGATAAATTAACAAGAGAAAAAAAAGAAAATGATACTTTTAATTCCTTGATATATAACAGAAATGCTACTAAAAACATAAGAAATGAAGATAGAGAATATCATCCAATATTTCAAAAAACAAGAACTATTGATAAAGGCCCATATAATTTTCAGGGATACTATAATAGAACAGAAAACAATAAATATATAGACTACCCTTTAAATCATATCCATAATAAGATTCCTTATAAAGATGAAATAAAGACTTACAACAATCATTCAAATGAAATTGACAATATAAAATTTAAAGCGACAGATTGGTCTAGAAAAATAAGTGTAAAAAATGATCTTGAATTTTTCGATGTGGAATACAGATATGATGAAAATATAAAAGTAAATGAAACTCCTAAAATAAATAGACCAAATATACCAAAAGACAATCTAAATTTATCCCATGATTTTTTTATAGGTAAAAGTACAGCAGGTGCGGCACCGGTTGAAAACACAACGCTCATGTGGAAAAAATCTTTAAATGACGAAAGTTACTATTGATTATTAGTATATTTTACTATATCATTTATATTGTCTAATAAAAAGTTTTCAAAAACATTTCTCAATTTGATAAAAGGTTTATTTGTATTTATAGAATTTTTTAAAGTATAAAGAGATACCCAACTTATGTCTCCCATTTCAAAAAATTTTTTATCTATGTTATTTATTTTTGATAAAAACTTTCTTGTTGATTTAAATTTTTCTCTATAAGATTGCGACACCGGTATTTTTACTAAATAAGTACTATATTGATAGCCATTTGGTGTTTTTGATACTATATATTTGTTATTTTGTCTTAAGATTCTTCTCATTTCGTCATAATCATATATAGAACCCAATGATTCTTCCCAAGCTTCTCTGGCTGCAGTGGTAACTACATCTCCTTTATCTGATAATTCACAACCCCCTCCAAAATTAGACCATCCTTTAACATCTTTCCCTAATAAGAAAAACAAAGTATTATCCAATGATCTTCCATAAAAAAGAACACCAGACGCGTATAATATATTATTAGAAAGCATTTGATATATAAATTAACTTTTTTTTAAATAGATTTTAATTATAATATTTGCTTAATCTCCATATAGGTATATGTCCCACTCCTGCCCAACTAGTAAAACGATCTACATAATGTCTACAATCATATATACAAAAAATGTATTTTTCATTTATTTCATCTGAATATTTTTCTATTTCAAGAAATGTTTTATTAGTATTTCCTAGATACACGTCTTTATATATAAACTCTGGTGTTTGTGAGAAAAAATCCTCCATTAATTTTCTTGTATTAGAATCTGAATCTTTTTCATATAAATTAGGAAAAAGAATTTTTGGATCAGAACGATCTAACCCAGTAGTTAAACAAGTACGATTTTCATTAAAAATTCTAAAATCATACCTTCTCTTTTTAAAAGGAGTATTAAACGATACCCCGGTATGAGTAATACCGTCCGGAATTTTTTCTAAATGAAGTATCACTCTTTTTGGAAAAATAATAAAAGAAATCGAAAATATTAAAAAATTAAAAAACATTATAATATTAATTTAAACATTTCTTTTTATTTATTAATAAAATGAAACTTATAAATCTCAATATAAAACCATATTCTTTATGGATCGGTTATAATATAATAAATAAAAACGCTATACAAGATATGTTACCTCCGGGTATGAAACTTGCCAATATTAAAATTTTAGATGATACACAATGCACAAGTCCAAAATTATTATTTAATTGTTATAATATAGATTCTTTTTGGCTAAGAGGAACCAGACTAGAAATAATGACAATCGCAAAAAGTAATGATAATTACCATTTTGTAGTGTTAGATTGTGTAACAAATTCAATACAATGGGATCCTATAAACAGAATAAGAGGACCAAACGGAAACCTCAAATTCAGCTATATAAATGATATACTTAACTGTAATGTTTTAAAAAATTATAAAAAGAACAAAGAGTTAAATTTCGCTGGTTCACCATTGGATTTAATTAAAATGACAAGAGATTTTGCAGTAAAGTCTAATTATGACTGTTTTTATAGAAATTCTTCTATCCCTATATCACTTAAATTTGATGAACGAGAAATAATGAAACCGGTTAGAAAATTAAAAATTTTAAACATATCAAACAATATTTGGAATAAATACAGAGAAGAATTACCAAATATAGCTTTTATGCACGAAAATAACATGAGATTCACCACTAAAATGCCCTTTTTTTAAATCAAGTGATAATCTTTACATATTTCTTTAATAGTTACTTTTCGCAGTGAGCTCCTCGACGTAGAAGTAAGGCACGCCAAGCTGCAACATTCTCTGATGGATCATCTCACGAAAACGAACCTGCAGAGATTGTTGCGATAGTGCGAGCCGCTTCTTCTCGTTCCTCACAAACGAGCAGTCTCGTCGCTGATGTGGCTCCTGGTCCCATGTCAAGACGTGCTCCGTCTCACCGGGACGAAGCAACCCGCCATGAAAAGCCGGACCGTTTTGCACGGGGTGCGACGTGTTGAAGATTACGTAATCCGGGAGTGGCCCAACCTCCGTGTCGTCCAGTGCGAAACTTTTCCCCCACCAATCAGCCTTGAGCTGACGGCTGATGAGGAACGCGTGATCCGATGCCGGAGCATCCAGCTTGCGGGAAGTGTAGATGGTGTCATCACGGACGCTAGACCATTTGAGTCGCGTGTCCATCATAATAAAGTCTGGGCGATATCTCATAAAGTACTCGTACTCTCCGTGAGACTCTGCTAACCGAAAAGACTCATCAATCGCTATCAACTGAGAGGCGTAACTGGACTCATCGACCCGTGGGTCCGCGTGCCGATCAAATAAAATGACCGCCTTGGGCCGCAACCTGCGCATGGTGAGCATAAAATTATCTACCCCGTCGTCGCTGTTCAGAAGAGTTCCCATGAAGCATGTCATCTTGAGCACCACAAACACATCCAGTGGCGGCATCTCTTTGCGAAATTGGTCGAAGCTGGCACGGAAAGCCTCCCGAGGAAATGAACGCACCGCACCGCTGATGCACACGGCTAGGGAAGGAGAGTTGTCGGGCGTCAAACTCTTTATAATCACATAGGAAATTATTAAGATTAGAATGAATAGAATAAACATAAATAATCTTTAAAAGTATATGAATATTTTTTTTATCCATAATTTAAATCTCACTGATTAAATCAAAAAGAAACAGTATTATTAGCCAATAGTTTATTTCTAAGAAGCATTAAATCCATATGACATTCTTTTAGAATATCTAAAGCTTCAGAAAGACATTCTTTTAATATCTCCTTAATTCTTTTTTCCTTTTCATATTTCCATTCAGGGGAATAATCTCCTATGACATATGTTTCAAACAAATCTATGTATTTATCAGCTATTGCAGTGGCCTGCATTAAATCGTTACTAGCTCCAGTGGTAACATGAGAAAATTCAATATCAACAGACCCTTTTAATTTTACTTTAGAATGTAACATTTCAGCGGCTCTTCCTCCTAATATTGATATTATCCTCGCCATATAAAATCCCTTAGTCGGATAATCATTGTAAAAATCCTTGGCTGTAAACAATGTGTAGCCACCTGCCCCAGCTGTATTAGAATTGATTGTTACTTTTTGTAATTTAAAGTATTCATTGAATTTTTTTATTATAATGGCATGACCAGCTTCGTGAAGAGCAATTAATCTTTTAACTTCTATACTCCTAGTGTCGTATTTTTTTGGAAGACCTATCGTAGTTTTTTCAAAACTTTTCAATAATAGTTTATCATCTATAATGGTTTTATTGTCTCTTATAGATAAAATAGCGGCCTCGTTTGCTAAATTTTCTATATCAGCACCTGAAAAACCGGAAGTAAGTTCTGCTAATTTATTGTAGTTAAAATTTGTTCTTTTATTTCTAAAATGAATTTTTGCTATATCTTTTCTTTCTTCTTTATTCGGGAGAGTAACCTTTACCTTTCTATCAAATCTTCCAGAGCGTAGAAGAGCTGGATCTAAAGTGTCTATTCTATTAGTAGCAGCCAATACTATAATCCCATCTGTTTTTTCGAAACCATCCATATTTGTCAATATTTGATTGAGAGTTTGCTCTCTCTCGTCGTTCCCCCCTGAATTAAAACCATAACCTCTTTTCCCTCCTATAGCATCTATTTCGTCTATAAATATCACACAAGGAGAATTTTGTTTAGCACTATCAAATAAAGCTCTAACTCTTTGTGCCCCAACTCCAACAAACATTTCTACGAACTGGGAACCACTTGCCGAAATAAAATTAACATTAGCTTCTCCAGCAACGGCACGGGCTAAAAGAGTTTTTCCAGTTCCTGGTTCTCCCTCTAAAAGAACTCCTCTCGGAACCTTAGCTCCGGCTAAAGAATATTTTTCCGGGTCCTTTAAAAAATCTACAATTTCATATAATTCTTCCTTTGCTTCCGGAATTCCAGCAACATCTGCGAATGTAGTATTAACATCTAGATTTATATTAAGATCATTTTTTTTATCAATGAATGATAACGGGCCATTAATGTTATTTCTAGTAATAAAGAATGACACAACATTAAATAGTATTATAAGACCTATAATTTGTATAATAAACGGAACTTGAAAATTATTTACATTACTCAAATCAAATACCTGAAAATCTATATTATTTTTTATAAGGGCAGTCGTAACATCTCCTACATTTTGAGGAAGATATTTATACAAATTTATTATGTCTAGATTATTATGTAATATAGCCACGTTTTTATCCTCTATTATAGCAGCTGTATCCGTATTTTTAATATTATCAATAAATTGATTATATGAAAGTTGTTCATATGGTATTCTATTTTTAGTAACTGTATTCACAAGATCATAAGGTTGTAGCATTCTTATTGTATATTTATTTGAAATCATCGGTCTATTTAAAAAAAATCCTGTAGTCGATATCAAATTTATAAAGAATAACATTATTTCTTTTAAATTTTTTCTTTTTTTTAAACCAATTTAAAAAATGTTAATTTATATTAAATAAAATGTTAAACTGTCTCGTTTTCATTCTCGGTCTTGCTATTAAACCAACTGCTATATTTTTTTCAGGGGGTAATTCATTGATGCCAAGTTTAATATATGGGAATTTTATGGAAAAATTAAATGAAATATCTTCTGTTAAACCAATTGAAAATTCTATAAATTATTTCCCAAGTGATAATATTTTAAATCAATTACTAGAAAATGATATAACAGAAAAAAATACAGTCGCAATCGGTCATTCTTCTGGAGCAACAACTTTGTTAAACCATTGTTCAAAATTTAAAGTAAATAAAGTAATACTTTTAGATCCAGTTGACAATACAAAAATAATAAACAAAGAATTCCCAGACATTAACAAATTTTCAGATGTGTTAATCATCAAAGCTGAAAAATCATATAAATGGTCATTTGAAAACCTAAGAAAAAATATATTGTTAATACCTAACATAAAAATTCCGTTTATCCCATTGGGAAAGCTGGATACAAATGTCTTTAAAAATAAGACAGAAATAGTTATAAAAGATTTTGGACATTGTGATATTCTTGACCAACCTTATAATAATTATATGCATAATTCTTTTTCAGAAGGGAATGAAAACAGAGAACTAATACCAATTTATAAGTCTAAAATAGTAGAAATTATAAAACTTTTTATAAATAACGAACTAAATGAAGAAAATCTTAACAAAACATTTTCAGACACGGAAATAAATTATTCAGTCGAAATTTAATAAATTAATTTAAGATAAGATAACATAGATAATATACCGGATAATAGACATATTATTTTTGTATTGTTTATTCCTATTTTCGTAGGCAAACTGGAAACGTTATATTTCATATCTTCTTTATAATCTTTTATATCTTCAACGTTTGTAAGAGAAAATATACACATAAAAACGGCGACACATGAAAATAAATCTGGCATTTCATATTCTGGGACAATACATGTAGAAACAGTCCATAAACTAGATACGTAAAACGGTTTCAAAGGAAATGAGAGTTGTTTAATATTTTTATATAAAAAACTTGATAAATAAATAGGTATTATTTCATTTAAATCATAATATATTAATAGTGTCATGATAGAAATTGAAGATGAAAATAGTAAAAATTCAATGCTATTTTTATTTTCTATTATACTTTTATAAAATTCCGTTCTATCGTTTATATCAGATTCTAATGCGTCTCTATATCTATCATATTTATAAATATTGAATGCCAATAAACTATTTATTAAAAAAGATTCGTCTGATATATGAGTATTAAAAGCAGATACATGAATTACGTCGGATATTAAATTTATAGGTATTGTCATTTCAGCCCCAGATAAAATAGTTTTTAAATTAGGTTTCATAATATATTATTAATTAGATTATAATAAAAAGTAAGGATTTTACCGCCTATTTCATCTCCTTTTCTACACACGTCAACAACAGATAAAATAAGATCTTTTTTCTGTTGTTCTTGTAAATCGGTTTCTATAATTATTTTTATAAGATTTTCATTTGTTTTGAGTATCACGTGGCTAAACGAATCCATATCTGGTAAAATAGAACTTGCCTCTTCTATTATTTTTATTCTCGTGTCATATGGTATAATTTTTGAAATTTCATTTACGTGATTAAAATTATGATGTAAAAAAATATTATAAGAAGAACATCTAACAGCCATTATAGTTAAAAAAATAAAAAATAACATTATTTCTTTTAAATTTTCTTTTTTTTTAAATTAATAATTTTATTCGTTTATACAATTTAAAAAAAAAATTAATAAGTTTATAATATGAGTGGTGTTATTCCAAAAATTAAAGTTGAATCGTCTAACTCAAGACAAACACTTGATATAAAAAACCCTCTTAAAATAGAAGACATCGGAATCTCAAAAGAAAATAATAATTCAGAAAAAAAACCTCCTAGCGAAAATAATTTCAAAAAAGATATAGAAACTATAGAATATCTTTCTGATACGTCAGGGGATACAATAGAACCCGAAACTCCTATAAAGAGTAAAAACAAAAGTAAAAGCAAAAAATCAAGTGATAAATTCAATTCAGAGGATTATCAAAATTTTGTTAATAATTCTAAAACAAAGACAAAGGATTCAGATTCTGAATCGGAATATTCAGAAAGTTCATCTGAATATTCATCTAGTGAATCTTCTAATTCTATTGTATCAAACAAGAATGATAAATTAAGTGAGAAACAAGAAAAACAAGATATTCTGTTAAAACTTGTAGCTTTAGAGAAAAAGGGGGTGGTATTAACTAAGAAATATTCGATGTCTTCTAAATTATCTGATTTAAAATTTGAATTAAATTTGCACAAAAATAATGCAGAAACAGAAGCTAGCATTAAATTTCAACAAAAAATTTTAGTTGCTGCTGTTACAGGCCTAGAATTTTTGAATAAAAAGTTTGATCCAATAGGTGCTAAATTAGATGGTTGGTCAGAATCTGTAATGGACAATTTAGAAGATTATGATGAAATATTCGCAAAATTATACGAAAAATATAAAAGTAAAGCTGATTTACCACCTGAAATACAATTGATGATTACATTAGCAGGAAGCGCATTTATGTTTCATGCGACAAAATCTTTGTTTAGCTCTGCATTACCATCAGGGTTAAATAGTACTCAAAATTCAGAAATAATGAAAAACATATCATCTGCTATGTCTTCGGGTATGTCTTCGGGTATGTCTTCTGGATCAAAACCAAAAGAAGACTTCGGAGAACCTTCTATGAATTTATCTAGTTTTATGGGAGAAGACGATAATTCTTCTACTGGAACTCTAGAAACATCCAAGGAGGTTACTATAAACCAAAAAGGAAAAAGATCAATTAATTTAAATTAATTTAAAAAATGTTTTTTAAAGTATAATGAGTATTTATAGAAGAAAAATATCTCAAACAGAAGACGTAATTAATAATGATACAGTAGGAGGAAATATAACACATCATAAAAATATAGAAACAAAAGATCACGGACGTGGCGGAGGAATGATAATACCCGATTATAAATACATTAATAATGCAGAATATAGAAGAACAGATGATATCAAATATCCAAAAAAACTATTAGATAGATTATTAGAGGAAAATTTTAGAGATCTAACCACAAATGAAAAATTAATAGTGATGTATAAAACACAAGCTATAAGATTAGAAGATTTAGAAAATAAATTATTTATAATAATGTGTTTATTAGCACTTATTATATTCAGAATGTATACTAAGTAATTATTTTTTCTATTTTTATCATCTTAGA
>CEVZ01158286.1_pt1 | contig 11242 bp, 7 predicted proteins | sample 361371 | NCBI WGS metagenome assembly CEVZ01 (sample SAMEA2620217, study PRJEB7988) | marine metagenome | isolation source: saline water (ENVO:00002010), including
TCTAGATGTGTCTACAACACACCTAGTTAAATATTCATCTTCCATAAGTTACCCTCTATATCCCATCACTATACACCAAATGAGATCCCTTGTCAAGAGGTCAACCATAAATCATAATCTTCACTATAGTAACTTTTTACATAATTACTAATCTCCACCGTATTTGATATTTTCTTGTAATTAGATTCCATATATTCCAAAGTCAATTTTTGTCCTATCTCATTATAAATATAATTCTTATCAAATTCTCTTATAACAAAATCCATATCCAATATCTTTCCTATCCAATCACTAAAGTCATTACCAAATCCATCTTCAAACTTCCAAAGAAAAGTATCTTTAGTAAGATAATCTACCTGTCTCCTAAACCAATCTTTAGGATGAAATGAATAAGAACTTAAAGACAAATATCTTTCTAAAGGATCTCTTATAATAGCAATATGAGGAATACCTTTTACATTTAGATGTTTTTTATATAATTCTCTAGATAAATGAGTAATTTCTATACCATCAATACTCTTCCAAATTTTTTGTTCTGATTCAAATCCATTCAACTTAAAATTTTCTTGCAAAAACCTCCCACCAGTTCGTGGTATATGAATAAAAAGAAATCTTTTTCCAGTTTCTTTATGATGATACGTGGGCATTAAACCAAAAAGATAAAATATATCTAGTTCCTGACTCCACCTCACTAACATGATGAAGATACTCTCGATTTGAAAAAATCAATAACTTACCCTTTTTTGGTTTAACATCAAACCATACATTCTCATCTATCGTATCGAATTGAGTATGACCACCAACGTAATTATCATTCAGATATAAAAATGCTGCAAGAACATTAGGACTAAACATCTCAGACTTATCATAATGAGGTTTCATAAAAGTACCTTTAGGCCATCTTATAACACCACAATAATCTAATTGTATATCATTATTAAATGACTTACAGAGTTTAGTTACATTATTAATAACATTTCTAAAAAGTTGATCCTTTGTTAATTTAATATCAACAGGACTTACATCTCCACCCAAATAAATTGCACCATAATCACCATCTGGTTCTGGTATTTTTGGACTATAACTCAAACTCTCATCTGAATTGGAATGAGTTACAGTTTCAAGAAATGAATCATTCTCTTCATGAAGATCAATGAATGGTTGGCATAAAGAAGGACTTAAAAATTCCTCCTCAATATACATTAACTTCTTTTTCATTGATTATACCATATACTAAGAGCAAATCTTTCTCCTCCTTCAATCTTAGTAACATGATGTTTATATATTGAATTAGAAAAGACTAACAATTTACCTGCCTCTGGTTTCACTTCACAGTCTTCAAATCCAGTATAACCTCCAGTATAATCATCATTTAAATAAAGAACTGCTGCAAACAAATCAGGTTCTTGTCCTGGTCTTGATGGATCAATATGAGGTTTCATAAAAGTACCTTCTGGCCATCTAACAACAGCAGCATAATCTATCGCTACTCTATCATCAAAAGTCTTACATAAATTTGTTACTTTATCAACAACATTATTCTCTTTAGAATCAAAGTATATTCCATCAAGAGTTGTCAAATAAGTATTACCACCTCTACTTTTATCACCATAAGGAATTTCTTGCTTATTGGATTTAGAAATGTCTATAAGTTCTTGACATTCACTAGGAGATATAAAATTCTCCTCAATATAAATTAATTTCTTCACATAGTTATAGTATTAGGTGGACCTGAGAAAGCAGGATCAGTAAATGTTTGATCTTCATATTTTACTTTATCAGGATTGTAATTTGGATCAGGATAATCTTTCCAACTGTCTCCTTCATACTCAGTTATAAGTGGATTAATATCCTTTCTCTCTCCATAGACATGATAAAAACAATCTATTGGTAAACCACCATTAGATTGAAGATATATCTTTTGATCATCCCACCTCTTCACAATAATATCTTGGTGTGCTCCTACTGGTTGTAATTGAACAGTAATACTCTCAACGTGAACCAAATCTTTCCAATAATAAGGAAGAACAATTTCTTTTCCTCTTCTCAATCTACCCCTATGATAAACTCCAACTTCTGGTCCCTCAATACAAGCATATCTTAAACGATGTCCCTTACCTTTAGTTGGGTGTTGAATATCAAAAGGTTTGGGCTTACCATCTGCCTGACCAAATCTTGAACTCATGGTCATACCACCAGTTCCTACAGCAAAATAAGCTTCACCTTGAGCATCTACCCAAACAGTTCCACCATTAATATCAAGAGGTCTAGCTCCACCAAGTATTGAACATCCAAATGTACTAAAAGACGTAATTTTAAGAGCACTATTTGTTTGATTATTACCAACTATTTCCTGATTACCATTAAGATTAAAAGCCCAAGGAGTTCCATCATCTCCATTAACTATAATATTACCTTCAGCATGAACAGTTCTCTTTATATCAGCACTAGAAGAATCTTCATCAGCATTATAACATCTAGTTAACATTACATTTGCTGGTGCAAGTCCTGCTGGAGTTTTGTCACCTTCCGCATCTTCTGCTGAAAATGCTTCTTCACCTAATGGAATTTTAATACCATCACCAACAACTACTGGACCTTCCATATGAACAGATCCATTAATTTTAGGATCTCCTTCCTTAATAGGGGGACATAATCCTGTCCCTACTCTAAATTGTCCACCAACAATTAAATCATCGACTCCAATTGACATTTTTAACCTCCGTTCTTATGAAGCTTGAGAAGAAGTTGAAACATTATTATTCTTCTCATTAATATTTTTTGTATTATTTTTAGAATCTTTAACTGAACATGCATCAGTAACAGCTTTAATTAACGAACCATAAATGTCTAATCCAGTATTAGCAGCTACTGATAGTGTACCAGTCGTGCTAATTCTTGTCAACTTCTTAGAATCAAGTATTATCTTTTTGGTTTCATGAACAGTAAAGGTTTCTGTTGCAGTACATTTAATGTGTCCTTTAGAACCACCTTCACCAACAGCAATTAATTCTATATCAGTTCCTTGTAATCTAATTTTACCATTAACTGCAGTTATACAAATATTACCATTAACTGCATTAATAGTAATAGTATCTTCAGGTTCTGTATTATCCTCTCCTGCTAAAAGATTGAAATTACCAGGACTAGTAGATGTTGTCCATCCCTTTCTCTGTCCATCAATATCCAAAGAGAATTGATGACGACCATCAGGGGTATCAAGCATAACACCTGCAGTAACATCACCCTTCTTATGAATGTGTCCAAATCTAAGAGTTCCCTTATCAGTACCATACTTTACAGCAGTAAAGTTTTGTTTAGCAGTAACAGTGGGATTAGGATCTTGTCCAAAAGAAAGCATCTCCTGCTTACTAATGATACCATCTCCATCTGCATCTTGTGCTTTTTTTGGAAGTCTAGTTAAGACTTGATTGGTTGCTGTTCCTTTTGCCATTATCTTAAGTTAAATTATTTGGAGTTCCTGGAATATTAAGTCCTGGATTATTACCACCAGTATCACTACCTTGTCTAAGGATTGCTGATGGAGATGTAGTAACTTCAGCATCAATACTCTCTTGCATTGTATCATAAATCTGAACCAATTTACCAGGAGTTTCATACCATCCAGCATATTTAATACCATCTTTATAGAAGACAGCACCATAGTAAGGTTTACCATCATAGAATCCTGTACGTTTTAATCCAACTAAATCAGTTACTTGAAGTAATTGATCAGGAGTAGGAATTCCAATAGGATCTCTAACTATTTTAAATTTAGGTATAAATTGAGCACCTATACCTGTAGGAACTTTAGGTTTACCCTTATTATCTAAACCTTTTGATTTAACCCTTATTAGTGGTGTACTAGTAAATCCATTCCAAGGTGGTATTACAGGACCATCAGCCCCACCATAAGGAGGAATAATCACTCCTGTTATTTGTCCAAAAGGACCAAATTCAGGTTCAAAACATCTTTCTTCACCTGTTTCAGTATTCTTAACACAAACCAAATCTCCCTTTCCATAATTAATTCCACCAGTATCAACTGGAATAATTTCTTGAAGTTCTAAATTAACAGGATAAGAAGGAGTACTATCGCCAGGTTTAATAGGAGGAGTTAATCCATTTCCAGGATCAGCAATCACAACATCAGTTACAATACCAACTCCACTTATTTTCTTTGGACAAGGAGGAGGAATAAGAATTGCAGCAACACCAATAGGATTTACTGTCCAAGGTTTACCTAGAGCCTTTCCTGTACTGGGATCTGATCTTGGTACATTAGTTTTCTTTGTAATCTTTACTGCAGCAACTGCAGGGTTAGCAGAAAAAGGAGCATTAAAATCTAAATTCATTAAGGTTAATTCTACCTTTCTCTTTCCTTTAGTTAAATTGAATAAATGTTTTTGAAGACCTTTTTTAACTTGTGCTTTAGTTATCTCAACCCCATCAATTTTAACAATCAATTCATCATCAGCCAATGCTGATATAGTATAAGTCCCTGTCTCAGGGAAATCAACATTCTCCCATGTCATTATCCATGTTGTTCCATTATGAGTTTGCTTATACTCTTCATCAGTATTCCAAGTAGGAGTAATATATGGTCCCAATTCCCCTGATGCATAAGTTGCTAATGAAGGACCAGAATAAGTTACTCCATCTTTTGCAGATCCACTAACCAAACCTTTACCATATACTGTCTCGACCTTCTTGTTTGACGGAACTCTAAACTTACAAGTATTTCCAGTCATATTATAAAACTCACCTTCAGAAGCCGAACAAACAATATCTGACCAATCATTATCAGTCCATTCCTCCATCTGAACAACATTCTTACCTTTATTTCTCAACTGAATATTGGAATTATTATTTTGATTATTATCAGCATTAGGTGGATAGATATACACAGATTTTTGAACTGTTCCACTTCTACCTGTTCTAGTCCAAGTTTTATCACCAACAGAAAATGAATCAATAGCAACACCAGCAGTTCCTGGATTATCATTCCAAGTTAAAGTAATAGTTGTTAAAACTCTTTTTGCAGCAGTACCACCAGTAACTTTAAATCCTTTACCATCATTAGTAAATGAAACTCGACCACCATCAGTTTTATCTATTGTAATAGTAGCATTTGCATCATTACCAGATCCATCCTTTAATTTTACAACTTTACCACCATTAGAAACGTTTATAGGATTATTTGCTGCATTTAAACCTTTATACACAATAGGAATATTAGTGGTTTTTTGTGCTTTATTATTACTTGTAAATACCACATCATATTCTTTACCAGCTTCTATATTACGACTATAAGTTTCATTAATATTAGGTCCACCATATTCCTTTCCAACAGAAAATACTCCTCTCATATCAATATTATTAGCATAAACAGCAGCAGAAGTTACTTTAAAAGTGACTTCAACAGTGTTCGATTCCTCAACAGTCTTTTGTGTTTGAGTTTGCTTAGATGCCCAATCTGCAGTACTAAAAATCTTTTTATCAATCTTAACCATAGTAAATTGTTGATCATTCTCTACCTCAACTCTTATAGTATGAGATCCTCCTTCCAAATATTTTTTCACCATATTAGGAGATTTAGATTTAGATTTACTTATAATCTTTGAACCACTTGGTCCAAGAACTTCTTGCCCATCTATTAAAATTCTACCATCATTATCTACAGTCCCCTTTACCCCATAAAATCCAGAATAAGGGAGATTAACATTCCATTCATTAAAATAAGAAGTTCCAGTACCATCAGTTCCTTTAAATGCCAATGGTGCAATAGGAGACATTGCATAACGATTCATAAATTTACCCCAAAAGTCAACTCTTACTGGATACCATTTCTGATTGGCATTGGGATGTCTAGTAGACCAAATAGGATTATTAGGACACCTACCTTCTGCTTTAGGTATTTCTTGTGGAATAGTTGGCATAGGAGCATCAATAGTCATTGCAATTCCCATTGGATTTTGATTCCAAGATTGAACAGAAATAACTTCAACATCATCTACTACAAAAGCAGCTTTAATATCAACTGCCAATGCCATTTGATTTCCTTTTGCCAATGGTTTTCCTGGAATCTGTTCTAACTCAGCTTTTAACGTATAAGAACCTTCCTTAAAAAACTTCATCTCAACTGACTTACCTGTAGCAGTAGATCCATCTCCACGAACAGAAAATCCATCTTTTCTGATAATAGTATCTGGTCTACCAGGACGACTAAATGTAAGGACTACATTATCATCCACCATTATTTCAATAGAATAATTTCCATCAGCAGGAAAACTAATATTATTCCATATAATCTCATGGACACCTGCATAATCATCCGTTGATGCATTTGGATAATCAGGGAAACCTCTTGTTGTATAAGTATTAGTTTCAGTTGAAGAAATTGGAGTTACGGCATTAATCTTAAGATTACCATTTTCATCATATCCATTACCATAATCGTCATCATAACCAATCGTCGTTTTATCAACACTTATCCTAGATCCAGCACCTCTACTAGCTCCAATAGTTTTAACCAAATATTTTTGACCAGCAGTAAAAGTTCCCGATCCTGTTTCACGCGCATATCTTCTATTAGGATCTCTTTTTAAAATAATATTACCCTCATCTGCTTTTATTTTAATCTCAGTTAATGCTAAAGAAGATATTCCTGGTCTATCATTCACATTCAACTCAAAGAAAACTTTTACCTTTCCAGTTCCAACTACTTTCAGATAATTTTTACCATCCTCTTGCATAAACTTTACTGTAGGAGGAGGTCCAACAACTAATAGTTCTCTACTTCTTTGATTATCTACTTTACCAACATTTGTAGGATCAAAAGGAAGAACACCAAATCTACTTAAGAAACCAGCATCTTTTCCTGCACCAGGATTAATCTTCCATAAAGGTCTATTTGCTTTACTAATCCAATCAACTGTATTAAAAACATGTTTTGCTCTATCATTTCCAGTAGAAGGTGATTTTTGAGGTGGAGAATTAACTATAAATTTAGCAGTATTACCTCTTATATTATAAAATTTTCCAACACTAGCAGAACAAACAATATCTGACCAATCATTATCAGTCCATTCCTCCATCTGTAAAACTTGCTCGCCTTTAGTTCTTAACTGGATTGCAGCATCTAAAGAACCAGTCTTTGCATCATCAATCGTAACAGTTTGTGTTTTAGTTCCACTTCTACCAGATTGAGTCCAAGTTTTATTTCCTATTTTAATACTACCTACTGCTTGTCCAGCAGTTCTAGGATTATCACTCCAACTTAAAGTAAAGGTAGCTTTTCCACTTCCTTCTATACTTTTACCATCAGCACTAAATTTTACATTACCAGAATCAATAGTAAAGGATGCATTAATATCATCACCATCACCATCCTTTAATGATAATCTTTTTCCATTATTAGTAACATTAATAGGATTATTAGCAGAATTTAATCCAGTAAATGCAATACCTTTTCCCTTAAATTTACCTTTTCCTGCAGATCTTAATTGAACATTATAAGGCTTATTATATTCTACTTCTTTTGTAATTGTTTCATTAAGTTGTGGTCCTTTATATGTTTTTTCTACATCAAAAAGACCATCTATATTAATTCCATTAGCATAATTAGCAGCAGAAGTTACTTTAAAAGTAACATCAGTAGAAGTTGCGTTAACAGGAACTGGAAGAGGTTTTGAAACCTTCTTTTTCTCTTTTTTTGGATGATTTAAAAGAGATATTGCAACACGATGAACTCCTGGAGATAGATGTTTTGTAATATCTAATGGTTCAGATAAAACACTACCTGCAGCACCACCACCACCTATTCTAATATCTGTAACAGGTGCGTTATCAATATAAAGTCTTGCATCATTATCTGCTTGAACTCTAAATCTATACTCTCCTTCAAATGGAAAATCTTCTTCCCACTCCATTGTATAAGTTTTTCCTGCAAAATCAGTTCCCTTTGCATTAGAAGAAGGAACAGGTGATATAGCATTTGAATTCATAAAATTATCTTTATCATATTCCCAATATGTACCAAATTTATAAGTCTTATCTGGCATAACAGGTTTACATTTACCTCTACATACCTCTTCCCATTCAGGAAAAGTCTTCATTGCTTCTTTAATCTCACCTAGACTCTTACCACTATCTCTTTGTTTACGCCAAAACTCATGACCCCTTGGATCAGGATCTCTTCCAAATAATTCTATATAAAGATTAGCAATTTCATCATTGGTTCCTGGTTTTGAACCCCATGCCCAATGAAATACATCATATACTTTTCTAGTAGTTTTATCTGGAGAAATTACTCTTAATGGAGTATTTTTTCTAGTGGACCACCACTGTAAAATTTTATCACCTCTTTTATCAATTTTTGATCCACCTTGTAATGATGATAAAAGATCTTGATATTTTTTAATTTGAGCAAGCATTGGGTCTTTATTCTTCCCAATATATAATGAAGGATCCCAATCACCTAATTCTTTTCCATCAACCCCATATCTTTTTCCATATCCAGCAGTTTCTGATATGGGTACACATTTATCTAATACATACTCCTCAAAATCATCTTCTTGATCATATTCTTGCACATAATAATCAGTTCCACCCGTACCAGTTTTAACTAATGCTTGAGCAACTACACCACTACCAACTCCACGATCATCACTTATATCAACAATAGGTGGATACTGATATCCAAATCCGCCATGAACTACATCAACAGCTAATAATGACCCATCTTTACCTACAATAGGATTGGCTTGAACTCCTACTCCACCTCCACCATAAAAATTAACTCTTGTAGTATCAAGTTCTAATGTTGCGCCTGTGTTATCCGTGATACTTTTTCCTTTAATATCTTTACTATTATCTCCTTCAGGGTTTAATCCAGTAATTCCTACACAACCACCACCTTCTCCAGCATGATTGGATGGTAACAAATCATCAGGTTGTAATCTATTAACTTCATTTATATTTAAATATTGTACCTTATCTCTATTAGTAAATATAAAAGTTGTTCCTGGATTCAATTTAGCGTATTGATTTGCATCATGGACACCAACGCTTGGCACATATCCCCTATCGGTTGAAATATAACCGACACGGATATCACATTTAGTTGCTGGTCCAAAAAGATCGAAAGACATATATTTATTCTTTATAAAAGTTATTTATCACTGCTATGCAAAGTTAGCTTCATCTGCTATTGCATCCACAATATCTGCTTGAGTCACTCCTTTTTTACTACCAAAAGCAACTTCAACAGCACCTTTCAATGTCAAATCAATATCTGCAGTATTCTTAGTTGGTTCAGCAAATATTTCTGGTTGTTTGAATGGAGCATTTCTTGCAAACCAATCCTCTCCTCCTTCAACCTTATTTTCAGTAGCCTTCTTAATAGTAGTATTAGCAGCTTGCTCAACCGCCTTACTACTTGGTAAGTTACTGTCAGGTGCAGAAGCTCCTCCACTACAAAGAGTATAATAATCAGATACTGCTTGATTAGGAGGTTGTTCAAAAGGAAAAACATTCATTTTAATATTTTCAAAATTAAGTGCAGATGTCAAACTTCCTTTAATATTTCCCAACTTAGAAAACATACTTTGCATAGAACCACTAACTCCTGCCATATCTGCCATAGCATCTCTCAAAAATCCATCGATACCATCAATTAAATTATTATTTGTATCCTCAATTCTATTCTTATTAGCAGCTAAAACAGTAGCAACTACTTTTTCAGAAGTACAAGTAGGAACTCTAGGCATACCCTTCATCTTTCCTTCTTCATCGGGGGTAATGTCACCAGCAGCTGCCCTTTGAAACTGATCTTTTATCATATCTAAATTTAAAAGTTTAGATATAACTCCTTCCATTAATCCAGCATTACCATTAGTCATCTGATTATAACTGTCTAAAAGATTCTGACTTATTCCATTCTTTACATCTAGAAAATTCATTCTTTGCATTGCAGGTAAAGCAGAAACTGCTTTTGTCATCTCCTTATTCAATGCCTTTTCAGTATATTCCATCATTTTATCCATTACTATCTTCATATACTTTGATTGTCTCTTAGAAGACTCAGCAACCATCTTCTCTATCTGAGAAAGTCCCTCAGTCATTGATACTGCATCAGTATAACTCTGTAATGCATTCATAGATTTATCAAGATTCTGAACCAAAGTATCCATATCAGTCTGCATTGCCTTCTGAGATGAAACAACAATATTATCTGGTTTTAATAAAACTCTTTTCTCACAATAAACTTTATCTCTTTTTAAATCAGCAGCAGTCTGACGCATGGGTGCTTCTGACTCAATGGCTGCTCCTGGTTGAACATCTGATCTAGGAGAGTTTGCTTCTGCAACTCTAGAATCCTTTCCTGATTTAACTCTTTTACGAACTATACTAAGACACTCTTCAGAATTACGATCTAAATTTTGAAGATCACAATATTGCAAAGCATTATTAATATCTTTCTGTTGTGCAGCAGATGGTTTACGATCAGAAGGCAAACCATACTTGTTCAATGCTACTCCAGGAGGTACTTTAGCTCTCTCCTTTTCTACCTCCTTATTTGATGGTTTCTGAACAACTTTATCACCATCAGGTACTACGGGTTTAGAAGATCCTTGATAATCTACATTTCCCTCTGAATATCCACTAACACATACACTTTCACCAGAAGTTGTATTAGTAACTCGATCATCTCCAATGGTTGTTGCCAATATAGTTTGGGAATTATTTCCCATACATCCCATAATACAAGGTACTTGTTGTTCTTTACCATCTAAAAAGAATCCAAAAACAATGTTTCCCTGTCGAATCATTGGTGTTTGACCAGAATTAGTCAAATATGCACCTGCAGTAACAGGATACATTACATTTGCCCAAGGAAGATTTTCAGATTTAATGGCAGTTTCACCTAAATCATGAATACCAAAAATCCTTACCTTATACCTATATCCCCAACCAGGAATACTTTCAGCACTCTCAAATTTTCCAGACAGTATATTATCACGCCAATAAGAATCATCGGCGACTTGCCCTACCCACCAATGAAAACCTTGGCCTAAGTATCCCTGATTAAATCCTCCTCCTCCTTCTGACATAAATTACTCGTCGTATACTCTACATTCAAATGAATCTGGATGATTATCACAATAAACTTCCAAATGTTGATCCTCATGTCGTGTGTGCCAATCATTGATCTTAGCACCACCAAGATTTTCTTCATTCT
>CEVZ01028528.1_pt1 | contig 11225 bp, 8 predicted proteins | sample 361371 | NCBI WGS metagenome assembly CEVZ01 (sample SAMEA2620217, study PRJEB7988) | marine metagenome | isolation source: saline water (ENVO:00002010), including
GTTAACATTCACGTCGGCGTTTTTTGTGGCGTTTTCAGCCGTTTCGGCGAACGGCGCAATGTGAGTACCCGCTGTGTCGGTTCCAAGATTCGACATGCGCCAATGACCAGCAATACGGAGTGTGTGGAAATTGCGGGAACGGCGCGGCGTGCCCGTATGCGTGCCAAGCTTGCGTCGACGAACCTCCGAACGACCCGGGGTCGTGTGTATACACGGACGGGGCGAACAGCGGAACCACGTGCGATGGCGTCGCCGACGCAATCGCCTCAAGCGGTCCGTATACGTGCAACTGCAATAACGGCGGTTGCGGCGGCGCCGTCGGGTGTCGCGGAGGAGGAAACTGTTGCGCGTGCCAAGCGAACAACAATCGCGGAGGATGCGCGTGCTCGACTTGAGCGCGAAAGAGCTGAAAGAGCGAGACTCACAGCGTACATACAATTACAACATCGATGTAAAGACGTCTACTCCGGCTTACGTCCGACGACGACCGCCGCCGCACCAAACGGAAACATTCTCGACGCCTCCACCGCCTCGCATCCCAACATTTCGAGCTCGGCCACCACTTCTTCCGGCGTTCGCGCCGCCTCTATGGACCGCCCGAGATACTCGTACGCCTTTCTCTCCCCGTTCAGCGTCGCCCCGATCAACGGCAGCATCACTCGCAACCACGCTCGAAGCAACCATCCGAACGCGCCGCGAGGCGGGAACGCGTCCACGATCGCGATCGTCCCGCCCGGTTTCACGACGCGCACCATATTTTCCAGCGCGGTTTCGAAATCTGGGAAATTTCTCAGCGTATAACACGTCACCGCGGCGTCGAACGAACCTTCCTCGAACGCCTCGTTCAATTTCGCCGCGTCCATCACCTCGAACGAGTTATTCGGCATTTTCCTTCGCGCCTCGCGAATCATCCCCGGCGAACAATCCACGCCCGCGACGTCCACCGCCAGGTGCGCGAGCGTCGAGTACATGACAGCCTCCGTCACGTTACCCGTCCCGCACCCGACGTCCAACACGCGCGCGCCTCGCGTCAACACGCGCCTTCCGTTCGGGAGCGCGTTCAGCACCGCTCGATATCCACTCTCGAGCGCGCGCGCGCGCCACGCGTCGACGAATCCGAACGCCAGCCATCCATTCACGACGTCGTACGTCTCGGCGACGCGATCGAACATCTCTCGAACGAACTCGAGCTTCGGCGCCCCGGTCATCGTCGTTCCCTCGCGCGCGCTCGCGCGCTCGTACGCGCCCATCGCGCGCGCGCTCGTGCGCGCGCGACGGCGTCTGTCGAGCGCGCGCGGCGACTGAAAACCTGAACGCGACGCGGCGTCACACTCGCGCGCGCGACGCCCACCGTTCGTCGCCGCGCGCGCGCGAATCGACGCATCGATCGAGCGCCCACGAATCGCGCGCGTTCGTCATGTCCGTCGCCGCGCGCGCGTCGACGTCGACGACGCGAACGGCGTCGAGAGGTCACGGCCATCGGCGCGTCGTCCGAGCGACCGAATCGCGCGTTCCGCGTCGCGCGCGAGTCGCCGCGCGGATGTCGGCGAGCTCAAACACCGCGCGTGCGTCGCAACGAACCGCCTTCGACGACGCCGTGCGGGATGGACGCAACGTCGTGCCGCTCTTTCGACGAATGTTTGACGATCAGTTGACGCCCATCCTGGCGTATCGAATGTTGGTCAAGGAGGACGAGCGCGAGGCGCCGAGCTTTTTGCTCGAGTCCGTCGTCGGCGGCACGCAGATCGGTCGGTATTCGTTCTTGGGGAGACGACCGGCGATGGAGGTGACGGCGAAGGAGTACGAGGTGACGGTGACGAATCACGGGACGGGGGCGAGCGAGACGACGCGAGAGGACGACCCGATGGAGGTGATGAAGAGGATAAGCGAGGATTGGCGACCGTGCAAGACGCCGGGATTGCCGGATTGTTTCGCCGGTGGATGGGTTGGGTTCACAGGGTACGATACCGTGCGGTATCAGTATCAGAGTAAGCTGGATTTCGATCGGGCGCCGACGGACGATAGGGCGCTTCCGGATATTCATCTGGGTCTGTACAAGGACGTCGTGGTGTTCGATAACGCCACGAAACAGCTGTACGTCGTGCACTGGGTGCTGACGGACGAGTACGAGAGCATGGATGAGGCGTACGAGCGAGGCATGGATGCTTTGGACGAGATGATTGATGATTTACATCCGGCAAAGTTGCCGGATTTGCAGCAAGGGTACGTCAACTTGGAGCTCAACCAGCGACCGAGCGAGCCGAAGGATAGTACGATGACGAAGGATGAGTTCCTGGGCGCGGTGGCGGCGACGAAGGAACACATCAAGGCGGGTGATATTTTCCAGCTCGTGCTCAGCCATAGATTTCAGCGTCAAACGCGCGTGGACCCGTTCGAGGTGTACCGGGCGCTGCGCGTCGTGAACCCCTCGCCGTACATGATTTATTACCAAGGTCGAGATTGCATGTTGGTCGCGTCGAGTCCGGAGATTTTGTGCCGCGTGGACAAGGAGCGCACGGTGGTGAACCGTCCGCTCGCGGGGACGCGCATGCGAGGTAAAACGCAAGAAGAGGATGAGGCGCTCGAGGTGGACCTCTTGGCCGACGAAAAGGAGCGCGCGGAACACGTCATGCTCGTCGATCTCGGTCGCAACGACGTCGGACGCGTGTCCAAGGCTGGAACCGTCAAGGTGGAGAAACTCATGGAGATTGAGCGATACTCTCACGTCATGCACATTTCCTCGACCGTGACGGGTAACTTGATAGATAACCTCGGGCCCTGGGACGTCCTTCGCGCGGCGCTTCCCGCGGGCACGGTGAGCGGCGCGCCCAAGGTGCGAGCGATGCAAATAATCGACGATTTGGAAGTAACGCGCCGGGGCCCGTACGGAGGCGGTATCGGTTACGTCGGTTTCACCGGTGAGATGGATATGGCGCTCGCGCTTCGAACGATGGTGATTCCGACGCGTCAAGCGAAAGAGAGCGCCGGGTCGAGAGAGTGGATGATTCACCTCCAGGCTGGCGCAGGTGTCGTCGCCGACTCGAACCCGGAAAGCGAATATCAAGAGACGGTGAACAAGGCAGCGGCGCTCGGTAGAGCCATCGATTTGGCGGAGTCCGCCTTCACCGACTGAGCGACTTGTTCATATTTCACATGGCTAAACATTTCTTTGAAAACGCGCACGCGTTCTCGTTCCTCACCCCGCGCGACTTTGTCATTGGGAAGACACCGTCTTTTGTTTCTTGTTTGGACGACCTTTCGCGAAGTAACCGGGTGTGCGCTGTTTGTGCGCGGTGCCCCGTTTGCCGCGCTTGGTCTTCTTTTTTGTTTTCGGCGTCTCCTCTTCTTCTGACTCAGACACCGTAATGTCTTCTTCGCTAACATTCTCCTCTTCGGGCGTCTCGTCGACGCGCGCGCGCTTCTTTCCCCGCGCCTCCTTTTCGGCCGTTTGCTTTTGCTCTCTCGCGGCGCGTTTTCGGCCGAGATCGATGTATTGGGGAAAGTCTAGCGCCACCCCGCGAATCGCGCCCGGATTCTTCGGTGGTTTCCTACCCTTGCACCAAGTAGGGTCCATCTTCACGATGCGCCGAAGGAGAAATCCGTGTCTACTATCCACGGGCGCGGTGATGACTGTGAAGGCGTGTTCGAAAGCGCTCTTCACTTGTCTGCACGCGTACGAATTCCTGCCGAGATCGTTCGTCTCGTCCTGAGGATCTTCGATGGCCCAAAGAAACGGTCTATTGTCTTCGAACATTCCCTTTTCGCGCTTCTTGAAAAAGCCAGGACCCTTCCCACCGCACGAGATTCCGACTTCGTCGGCGTTGAGCCGACGCCCGAAGAGCTCAAAAAAGTCAATCAGGAGCGTCCCGAGGCATCCCTCGCTGGCGTCGCTCGCGCCGTGCGAACCGGCCCAGGTTGACTTACACGTCGTGTTATGTAACTGCAAGTGCGCCATGACCATGCACAGTAAGGCGTACGAACCGATACCGCCCGAGTAAACTTCGTTGAGTCCTCGCTGGTGGAGAAACGCCTTCAAAACCGTCGTGAGAGGTCGCAATGCCGGAAAACGTTTCATATTCTCACGCACTATTTCCGCACTCGCCGGTCCGTTGGCGACGTCAAAACTGATATCGAACTGGTGTCCGCTCTGGACTTCCTCGAATTTCACGATGGGTACTCGCGCCTTGGCTATGAGTTGGATTTTCCGCGCCATGCCTTTCCGCGCCAACGAGATGGCCAACGCCTTCAAACACAGCGCCGGGTTCTTCGCACCGCTGTCCAATATGACGGCATCGATGTCCGAGCTCGGTAGATACATACCGGTAGCGAAGGATCCGTGCACTTCGAATCGCGCGGCTGGCCAAATGTCCTTGACAATGTCCCGAACTCGTTCCACCGCCGCCGCTCGAGACGCGGCTTCCTCCTCCGTCGGTTCCAAGTACCGACTAAAGTCAACAATCTCTTGATGCAACCGTATCAGAGGCGATTGCAAATTTCTCAAACGCTCCACCGTGCCCGGTGGACACCAACGCGGATTCTCGTTCGGGTCAAAGCGCTCCTCCTCGGGCGCCTCCTCCTCGGCGTTCTCCACCAGCGCTTCCACCGCCGTGGCGCTCGCGCTCCCGGGCTCGTTCCGTATCGGCGTCGAATCCAGATACGAAAAATCAATCACATCGTCCCCTAGTCCATCCTCAGTCACCGGTAACGCGCGCTGTTCCTTCTTCGCGCCGCCGATTCTCGACCGAGTCGCGTCGAGCGTCGCCGCGCCGACCCCGACCCCGAGCCCCAATCCTCCCGTCACCCGCTCGTACTTGGGCGCCGCGATTTCCCCGGCCTCTGTCATCGCGCCCACCCCTCCGACGTCTTCTCCGACCTAGGCTTCCTCCTCTTTCGTCTCGTTCTCCTTTTCTTCCTCGTCGTCGTCGCTAGGGCGCTTCGCCTTCGCCTTCGCCTCGGCTCGTCTCGCCCGCCACGAGTCCACCGCCCGTCGCACGACGCCGAACAAGAGCGACGCCGCGAGTAAGAGATTCCCGATGCGTCTCGCGCGCTCCTCGCTCTTCGCGCGCGCGCGCTCCTCGACGAATTCGGGCACGTCGTCGAGCGTCACGCTCTGCGCGTCGCGCGCGGTGGAAAACGTCGCCCTCGAGCTCGCGGAGTCGCTCGCAGCCTTGGAGACGGTGAACGCGCCGTCTCTCCCACCACCACGACGCGCGCCCATCGACGAAAGCCTCGCGTCGCGCGTTCGTTCGTTCGTTCGTTCGCGCGCGCGCTCGGAAATGCCGACCGGCGGCGGCGATGCCGACCGCATCCACCGACGCGCGGCGCGAGCGCGTCGTCGTCGACCGTCCGTGGACGGTACACGTCGTCTCACGGCGTCTCGCGCGCGCGTTCGCCGCTGATGACGAACGCGCGCGACGGGGGCGACGATGAATCGCGCGCGCGCGCATCGCTCCCAGTCGTGCGCGTCGTCGATGGACGCGCCCTGGTGTACGACGCCGACGACGCGGTGACGCTGCGCGTCGAGCGACGGGTGGTGGGCGCCATGGTCGGCGCGTTGCCGGGGTATCGATCGCAGGACGCGGCCAAAGGTCTGCCGCTGGAGCTGTGCGCGGAGGAGGCGGCGCTGTGCGCCGAGCGCGGGTGGGCGCGATTGACGGGCGAGCGGGACGGGTCGATGGAGGCGTTCGTCGCGCACAGGAGGTCGGTTGATGGTGACGTGCGGGTCGTGTCGACGTCGAACGCGGTGCGAGAGGAGGCGAAGGCGAGGGCGAAGGCGAAGAGACAGTCGAGGGGATGGGGCGGCGGCGGCGGCGGACATAAAAAGGCGAAGGCGAAACCGGGGGCGGCGAACGTGGTCGGGTGGCAGAAGGCGATGTCCGGGACGTCGTACGTGAGTTTGCCGTTGCAGAATCGAAGTGATGGGGACGCCGCGCGCGCGGGATGGACGTTTCCGTCGACGAGGGCGGAGAAGGAGCGGTACGCGGTGTTTAAGGATTTGCACGACAAGGCTTTTTACTTGACGTCGGGGACGAAATTCGGGAGTGATTTCTTGGCGTATCCGGGAGATCCGATTTTGTTTCACGCGCATTACACCGTGCGTATAGTGTCGTGGGATAGAGTGATGCACCCGCTCATGATTTCCGCGTCGACGAGGATGTCGCACGCCGCGCGGAAGAATTTTGTCGTCGCCGCCGTGCGCGCGGCGGACGAGTCAGAGCAAAATTTTGAAGTGCACTACTTCACGCTCGAGGCAGACGTCGACTTATCGTCGAATAGAGGATACTAATAGGTGGTTGAAATATTTACACGTTCTTCGTAGCTAATTGAGCCTCCAAATCGAGGATGGCGCTCTCGATGGCGACGCACTTCCGCGTCGTCGCGTACCACTCCTTTTCTAGTTGGGTAAACTCCTTCGCCGCCGCCTCCTGCTGAAGCTTACGCTGCACGTTCAACTCATTCACCGCCGTCTTCGTCCTCGCCAACTCCTCCTCGTACGATTTCAGCGTCGCCTCCGCCCACGCGTTTCTCGCTCGCCACGCCGCGGGCGCGTACTTCAAACCCAACTCTAAATTCGTCACCCGCGTCGCCTGGTGCTCCAACTGCGCGCGCGCGTTATCGATCGCCACTCCCCACGCTTCGACGTCGTTTCGCTTGTTCTGCGGCGGCGGATCCAAACGATACCGCAGCGCGTCCGGGATCGCCATCGATTCCCCTCGCTCGACCCGCGCGAGCTCCTCTCGCACCAACGCCATCGCCTCGAGATCCAGCGCCTTGGCCGGCGCGAGCGACTCGAGATACTCTTTCCCTCTCTTCGGCATCCGTCGCATCTCCTCCGCGACGAGCTGATCGACGCGCGGACGCCAATCCACGCCCAAATCGTCCACGTACGGCAACGCGGCGGCGGCGTCCTCGGACGACGTCCCCGTCCACTCCCTGTTCGCCACCGACGCGGACGTCGACGCGGGGAGCGCGGGAAGCGTCGCCGTCTTCGTCGTCGTCTTCATCGCGACCGATCGTCGCGTCGCGTCGCCGACGCGCGACCGATCGTCTCGAAGTGCGGTCGCCACTCGCGCGCGCTCGCGCACAGATGAGCGCGCGGCACCGCGACGTCCTCGTCGCCGCGCTCGAGCGATTGAACCTGGATCTGGACGAAGACGAGATCGAGTACGTCGCGAGCGGCGCGGTGGAGGACGACGAGCGCGGGACGACGGTGGCGCGGGATGAGTTTGTGGATTTTTCGTGGCCCGTCTTCGCCGCGCGCCTCGACGACGACGAGGCGCGCGCGCAGGCGATGGCGGGAGAGATTCACGACGCGTTCGACGACGACGAGGGGACGTCGGTCGACGGCGCGGCGGAGGGGGCGACGAGGCGAGCGCCGGTGTTTTTGGGCGAGGGATGGGACGAACAACAGGCGGCGGAGAAGAGAGCGAGAGACGAGGAACGAAGCGCGGCGGGAAGAATGTTCGTCGTGAACGCGATGGGAACGTCGGGAACGATTAAATCGAGCGCGGAGGCGAAGGAAAAGGAAAGGTCGAGGCGGCAGGGCGAGCGATTGGCGGCGGAGGCGGAGAGGGAGAGAAAAGAGATGCGCGAGGAGTTGTCGACGGCGCGCGCCAAGGCGGCGCGGTTGCGCGTCGACGGGAGAGGGAAAACCTTGGCGAACGTCGATCTGGGACCGTTTAATCTGCCGAACCCGGGGGGTGGTGTTGATCTCATCGAGGACGCGTCGCTCACGCTGACGCCGGGACGTCGCTACGGCCTGATTGGTCGCAACGGGAAGGGAAAGAGTACGCTATTGAAACACATCGCGGCTCGACGAGTGAAGGGCATCGACGACTCGTACAGCGTGCACTACGTGACGCAAGAGGTTGAGCTTGACGAGGATGAAGAGTCCATGTTACCGGGAGAGATCGTGTTGCGCGCTGACTTGCAGAGAGGACTACTGTTGGATGAACAGGCGCGTCTCGAGTCGAGCGAAGACGCCAACGAGCTCGCGCGTTTACAAGAAGTAAACGCGAAACTCGACGCCATAGGCGCTGCGAGCGCACCGGCGCGCGTCGCCGTGTTGCTGAAGAACCTCGGGTTTTCGGAGGTGCTCATCGCTCGACCGATGAAGGCGCTCTCCGGAGGGTGGCGCGTGCGAACCGCGTTGGCCGCAGCGCTTTTCGCAGAGCCCGACGTGCTTTTGCTCGACGAGCCGACGAACCACTTGTCCATCTCCGCCGTGATGTTTTTGAGTCGAGAGTTATCGACGAATCCGGTGTGGGGATCGAGAATCATCGTCACCGTGAGTCACGATCGACACTTTTTAGACGAAGTGACGACGGATAGCTTGCACATCTCCGGCGCCGCAAAGCGACTCACGTCGCACAGGATGGCGTACAGCGCGTGGGCGAAGAAGCGCCGCGAGCAACAAATCGCGCTCGGTCGACGCGTCGAGCAGCGAGCCGAAAAGATTGCCGCGCTTCAAGCGTTCGCGAACCACGGATTCAAGTACGGCGGTTCTTCTTCGGCGATCGGGGCGATGAAAAAGCGCGAGAAGGAGGCGCAGAAGCTCGAGCTCGAGGCGGAGACGGAGGCAGATTTGATGGCGGATTTGGAAGAAGACGCGGAGTTGGCGCTCAATCTCCAAGCCGGCGGTGAGCTGCGTCAAAATATCGTGCGTTTCGATGCCGTCGCGTTCAAGTACCCGGGAGCAGAGGACGAGAACGACTTGTTCTCGGACGTTGACTTGAGCGTCGACGCTAAGTCTCGCGTCGTCTTGCTCGGCGAAAACGGTCAGGGTAAGACGACGATGGTCAAACTCATGACTGCCGCCCTCGAACCGACGAACGGGCTAATCACTCGAGACCAAGGCGCGCGCGTGTGCTTGGTAAATCAGCACCACGCCGAACAGCTCGCCTTTGACAAGACGCCGCTCGCGTTCATGCTCGACAAGTTCCCCGGGGACGGCAGTTACGCGCACGAACAGCAACTCCGCTCTCATCTGAGTGGATGTGGTGTGCTTACGGAGTTACAAAACGTGCCCGCGCTCGCGCTGTCCGGTGGACAGAAATCCCGCGTCGCGATGGCGGCAGTCTCGTATCAGAAGCCGCACCTGATCATTCTGGATGAGCCCACCAACAACCTCGATTTAGAATCGTGCGAGGCGCTCGCGTCGGCGATCGAAAACTTTAAAGGCGGCGTGGTCCTGGTGAGTCACGATCAATACTTTGTCGAACGCGTGGCGAAGGAGGTTCTCGTCATCGAGGGCGGCGTCGTAAAACGTTTGGATTCCTTCGCGGCGTACAAAAAGTCCATCGCGAAAAAGCTCGCGGCGGCGGCGTAGACGCATTATTTCACTAGCACGCGGTGCGCGCTAACTATATTTGTAGTGATAGATTGATTCGTAGTGTGTGATGCACGTGGTTGTTATGTGAGCTGGTCAAATGCAGATTAATCAATCAAACCATCTAGACGTTCGTTTCGGGCGTCTAAACGGTCTCTCTACAGTGTTCGAGCGAGTTGCGTCGCGCGCGTTTGTTTACCACTCGAAGTCCGCCGCGGGGTTGTCGCCAGACTCGGAATCGGAGTCATCTTGGAACAAACCCTTCTCACGCAAGTAACCGATGGCCGCGGTCAACGCGTTATCCTTAAACTTCAAGTAAAACTTGCCGGCGTCTTTGTCCTCGGAAACCACGCACGTCGCCCACGTCGCGGTGGAGGTCTCGTCCGGCGTACCGCCGACGCCACCACCGATATCGGTGTCGCACACAGCCTTCATCCATTCAGTCGCGTTCAACTGATCCTTCAACTGATCCGCAACGTACGCAACCATGGCAATCTTATTCGTTTGGTCGTTCGATCCGATGATGAGCTTGGAGATGTGTCCCGAGCAACCCTTGCGCTCTTCTTCGTTGGACGGATCCGGGATCGCGTTCATGCCCTCCATGGACACCTCGAGCAAAGCGAGGTTATCACCAGCCTCTTGCATGCGCGTGCAAAAGCACGTGAGTCCGGACATATCGGCCGCGCCCTCGATCTCGACGCCCTTCTTCCCGCCCTCCTTGAGGGCCTTGGCCACCTTCTTCTCCGCGACGCCCGCCGCCTTGGCGGCTTCGCACTTCGGCCATTCCTACGTCACGCGCGAATCCAACGTCACATCGCACCGTCAGTCACCTCTCATCACGCGTCCTCGCCCTCAACGCCTCCACCACGCGTCCACCACGCGCGTCATCCATCCATCATCCATCCGACCCCGCGTTCGATCCGATCTCGATCCATCCATCCATCCATCCATCACCCATCCCGCGCGCGCGCGTCCGAACACACGAACGAACGCGACGTCGACGTCGAACACCGTACCGTGGTGAAAGACATTATCCACTCCGCTCTCGCGCGCGTTGTGACGACGCGCGTCGACGCCGCGTCGTCGCGTCCGATGAGGTCCACCACCGGCGGCGGTCGCCACCCTAAACCCTAAAAACACGACGCCCGTGTAGGGTGTAGGGTTTAGGGTTTAGGGTTTAGACGACGCGCCGGCGCGAGACGACGCCGCGCGCGCGCGCGCGCAGACGACGACGCGCTCGAACGATCGATGGCGGCGGACGCGGACGCGGACGAGGCGTGCGCGTTGACGGATGAGGAAGGTGCGACGCGATGCGACGCGATGCGACGCGATGCGACGCGGTGGTGGTCGTAATCGAACGCGATGACCGACGACGACGATGAACGCGCGAGGCAACGGTCGACGTTCGGGCGCGCGCGAATCGACGCGACCGACGGCGTCGATCGTCGCCGCGAGAGGCGTGGACGACGCGCGCGGTGGTCGCGCGACGCGGAACGCGGGAGGATGCATCGATCGCGCGCGTCGATGGAGACGTCCGGAGGTCTCTCGGACTGACGCGAACGGATTCGATCGATCGATGTCGCAGCGTCGGACGCGCTGTACGAACTGACGCGATCGGTGGGGATGGACGTGCGTCGAGAGGTACACGATGCGGTGTTGGAACTGTGTCGCGCGCGCGTCGTTCCCACGGCGGTGGTGCAGGTGCTTCGATCGTTGGCGAATAAGGCGGCGGACGCGCGCGCGAGCGGCGTGCGGGACGCGTTGGCGGCGACCGGGGGATAGACGCGGGACGCGCGAGAGAAGGAACCGACGATGAGGTCGAACGAACGAGCGAGTGGATGGATGGATGCGTCGCGACTTTCGCTCGAGGATGTCTGTAGATGATTTCGTGTAAAGA
>CEVZ01078579.1_pt1 | contig 11217 bp, 11 predicted proteins | sample 361371 | NCBI WGS metagenome assembly CEVZ01 (sample SAMEA2620217, study PRJEB7988) | marine metagenome | isolation source: saline water (ENVO:00002010), including
TGTTTAAATTTTTCATATAGTAAATATACTCCATCCCTTTCTATGTTATTTTCTCATTACTTTGGTGAAAAAAAACATGCAAGCTGTCAGCTAATATCAAAAGCAACGGTATGATCACAGCCCATCCAAAAGCGAGACCGATCATTGCAGAATTAAAATCACTAAATTCAATGGCATTTAATTTGTAACCACCATAATAAGTTAAAGGTCCTCCGAAAAAACCGAAGAAACTTGATAATAGTTTTGATTTTTTCAACCAAGCCATAGATGAGTTTAGTGTTGTTGCAAAAGACATCCACATAGCAATAATCCAATAAGTGGTTAAATATTCATTGATATGTCCAGAAGGATATGAGATCCATCCCAAATAGACAAAAATACTATCCAATAAACCCCCTGTAACGGCAATAATTAAAATTAACGTTAATTCTTCCTTAATAGAATCAACACGTGAAAGACGAAATAACACAATAAAACAAATTACAATAACACCAAACCAAGGTCTTCCTGATGCTCCTCCCAATACCGCGGAGAACCATCCGATCTGAAATAATATAAAGTTCAGCAGTTTGTCCATTGTTTACTTCTCTGCTGTCTTCTTACTGAAGAGAAAGTGACCTATATACCACTCATTTCCATCATTAAAAGCAAAAAGTTCAGCGCAAGACATGAAGAAAATTCTCCATCTTTGCCACCACTGCTTATGATCACTTCCATATACACTCTTCATTATAGGCATTAAAGAAGTTTTTTTTGAATCCATGTTTTTAAGCCAGGTATTGCATGTTTTAGCGTAGTGGAATCCATTCCATCTCCATCTGTTTCTTATTAGCAGATGATCCTGAAAGAAAAGAGGTAAATCATCACTCGGCATTATCCCGCCTGTGAAAAAATAACGACTCATCCAGTCATTCGGCCCTTTATCAATAAACTCGTAAGGTACATTTTTATGGCAGAAGATATGCATGAAAAATAACCCATCATCTTTAAGCCATGACGAAACCCTACTAAATAACTTTCTGTAATTCTTCATGTGCTCGAACATTTCTATTGACACAATTCGATCAAACTTCTTATCAATATTGAAATCTTTCATATCATGTGTGATTACCTCAATATTCTTTAGTCCTTTCTTTCTGGCCATGTGATCGATAAATTCTTTTTGGGTTCGTGAATTAGAAACCGACGTTACTGATGAATTGGGATAATTATCAGCAATCCATAAACTCAGTGAACCCCAACCACAACCCATATCAAGTACTTGTTGACCATCTTGCAAACCTGCTCTTTCGCATGTTGTTAAGAGAGATTTTACTTCAGCGTCATTAAGGTCTTTTTCATTTTCGGACCAAAAACAACAGCTGTATTTAAAATGATCACCAAGTACCAATTTATAGAAGTCTGCTGGCACTTCGTAGTGCTGCTCGTTGGCATCTGAGGTGTTGGTTGCAACTGGAGATTTATCCATTTTTGATATCATTTGCATTTGATTGATTGATGCATCATCACAATCTGAGCTTTTGATATCTAAAAGCCGTTTTTTAAGCAAAAGTCTTATGCCAAATCTAATTATAAAATCCGGTAAGATTCCTTTCTCAGTTAAGATTATCAATGAATTATTTAATTTTTTTAGCATAATCTATATTGCTCTTTTGAGGTTATTATATGCTGAAATAGGTAAAATTTTCATCCAGTTTTATGAATAAATTAATGCAGAATTAACGCCTATATTTAACATGATAAAGTTTTTTTATATCACTGATTTATCTATATTTTATTTAAATAAACAGCTCTTTCTAGCGTCTCTTTTAAAATCTTTCTTTGTACATTACTTCCGCCAAATGTTGCTTCATCTTTTACAACCATCGACAATAACTTTTCTGAATCTTTATAATCTTTTTTCAGAAAAGAAATAAAACCATTGAACAAGTTTATCAATAGAACATCAGATTCAACATTTTTATCCAATTTTCTTAACAAAGATGCCTGTTTTTCAGGCTTTAAAGCTGAAGCAACCATTAACTTATGCATATCTGCAAAGTTAAAGCCAAAATCAGGAAATAATGTATTTGCATAATCATACATTTCAATCACCCAGCTATCAGGTATCTCGATACCATTAATCTTGCAGTACCACAATATTGAAGCGTTATCAGCGAGATACTCCAAAGGCGATGTATCTTTATCAGCTAACATGTAATTCTCATAGATATCATTTATCTCTTCAATTTTTTTTAATTTAATTGCGAGCAATGCATCATGCCACCTTAAATGATGTTTCATTCTAGAGTTTTCCCCCTCCTTTGAGAATAACCAATCCAATATAAAGGATCGGCCTAATTCATAGGAGTCTGTATCATAATGAATATGCGAAATAGTGTGAGCGCAGTTTCCATTTCTTGCTATATCCCATGCTCTCTCGCCATATTTACAAGCTTCTTTCAATTGTTGATTCTCACAATAAATAAATGCTTTTGTTGTCTCAAACCACCAATCATTTGAATCAAAGTTGGTTTCAATGTTTTTAATTATCTCTAGATTCTCTTCTCGCCAATATTTTTTGCCCGAGAAAGCAAGCATCCCAAATGGTCCTAATAACTGTGAGAGCGCTACTACATCATTTGGATACTCTTCAATATGCTGTTTGGCATAATGAACAGCCTTATCATTTTTTTTTAACATTAAGTCTATTAAGTTAATCAATCCTTGTTCGCGTTTCGAAGATTTCTCTCTGAATTTTTTTGCTAAATTTAAATTTGTTTTTGATTTATCAAGACTGCCATTCACCGCATATTGTCTCGCTAGCATAATATACGCCAGAGAAAACTCATTATCGTATTCTAATGCTTCATTAAACTTCTGTGTGCCGTCCTGATCTAAGCCCAGATACAAATCCATCCCCTCAAGGAAAACCTTGTGTGCCATATGATTGTTTGTTGTGACATGACAGTCTCTGGAATCTTTAAGCAATTTATCTTCTCTATTGTTGGGTTAGCAGGTTAACTGACTATTTGAGAAAGCTGCTTCTCAAATTCTTAAAATTACTCATCTGACACTTAACATTTTCTATCTCTTTATCATCAATAATAGCTGGATTGCCTGAATTTTTAGACAATAGATATAGTGAACATAACCATTCTAATAGTATTGCTCTGGAGGCTGATTTTTCTAAATCACTTCCAACTGTAACTGCCCCATGATTTTTCATCAGCACTGCCTTTCTTCCTTTAAGATTTTTTTCCACTTCAATAGCTAATGCTTCAGTTCCAAAAGTTTCATAAGGCGCAACTTTGATTGGTCCACCCAAATCTGCAATTTGATAATGTATTGCTGGGAGTTCCTCTAGAAGCGTAGATACTGATGTTGCATACAAGGAATGGGTGTGAACTATAGCCGATACATCACTGTAATTATCATAAATAGAAACATGAAGATTCGTCTCAGATGACGGTAGTAGCTTTCCTTCGACAATTTTTTTATCTTTATCGAGCACCACAATATCTTCGCTTTTTAAATTATCGTATGAGATCCCACTGGGTGAGATAGCAATTAAATCATCTTTTTTGATGCTTATATTTCCAGAAGTATTAATTACAAGACCCATTTCCTGCATTCGTTTTATTTCAAATACTATTTTTTCTCTTTCAATTTTAAGTTTCATGAATCATTACTGTTTAAGATTAAAAACGAATCCAGTGCTGATTGAATAGCTCCTGAAAGACCTTCAGCGCAGGCTTTTGAATCGGGCTTAACGTTACCCTCAGAAATATTCATTACATAGCCGTCAATACTCAAAATACAGCCCGTTTTTATGTTATTCAATGCGCCAACCATCATAACGGCAGATGCCTCCATCTCAAATGCTTTTATGCCTGCCTGTCTTGCAGTTTCAATGTCAGCGGGGAGATCAGGGCTATTAAAAGCATCTGAAGTATGAATAATGCCCTTATGCACAGTAATGCTATTTTTTTGAGAGGCCTGTAATAATGCATTTGTTACGTCGATATCTGAAACTGCTGGATACTTTAATGGTAAAAATTTTGATGTTAACCCTTCATCTCTTACAGCACCTGTTCCGATAACATTGTCACCAGGTTTAATTTCAGCTGAACATGATCCAGCAGTACCCACTCTTATTAGATAGTTGCAATTAATTTTTCCCAAATCTTGAATAACCATAGCGGCACTTGGGCATCCTATGCCAGTTGAAATCACTGATATAGGTATGTTTTTATAAGTCCCTGTATAAGTATGGAACTCCCGTTGCACCATAATTAATTTAGCGTCAGTTAGCCATTCTTCAGCTATGAATTTCGCTCTCATCGGGTCACCAGGAACGATTACATTTGGGGCAATTTCTTCTGGTTTGCATCTTATTGCACGATATTGCGATCTTGAGCTGTCATTTGGATCCGGCATTTTCGAGAGATCTGGCCACACTTTACTCATTAACTGACTCCTTTTTTCATAAAAATCATAGCAAGCTATCAGCAATAAATGAATCGTTATCAAAATATGATTTTATTTGATTGGCCATAAAAATACCCCTGTCTGTAATTATTCTTGTAACCAAATTTGAAGGAGTTACATCAAAAGCCGGATAAAATCCTTGAACATTTTTTGGGGCAATATTCTTCTTATCAATCATAGTTAACTCGTCTCCGTCTCGCTCTTCAATTTCTATCGCGTTTGAATCATTAGACCCCAAATCTGGACCTGATTGTCTCAATACGTAATAAGGTACTTTATTTTCTCTAGCAGCCAGAGCATATTGGTAAGTTCCAATTTTATTCGCGACCGTGCCATCCATACAGACCCTATCTGCTGCCGTTATAAATGCGTTGATCAGGCCTTGTTGCATCAGAGCACCTCCCATTCCATCAGAAATAACCTTTGTTTTGAAACCTAAACTTGATGAACAAAATGCGGTTAATTTTGTACCCTGCAAATAAGGTCGCGTCTCACTGCATATTATTTTTAAATCAATATCTCTTCTTTTTGCTTCAACCAAAAGATAAACATATGAACGATCCGGAAAACAATGAGTAAGAATCGTATCACCGTCTTTCAATAGCGAGATAGCATTTTGAGCAGTTTTTTGGGCTTGTTTGGCCAAATCAGAAGCGACTTTTGAAGTCAATTCAATAACAGCACTTGCAGGACATAGATTATTATCCATTGCATCTATGGCTGTCTTCTGACAATAAGTTATGACTTTCTTCAAAGCTATGCCAGTAGGACGAGTTGATATTAATCTAGCAGAAGCTTTATTGAGATCACTGATACTGCAATTATTTTTTAGAGACAACGCGAGACCATAACCCGCTGCAATTGATATTGAAAAAGCTCCTTGTATCGCCATATTCTCAATTGCAACCGCAACATCTTCAGAGGTTTTGCAAACAATAAAATCAACTTGATTTGGAAGTTTTCGCCTATCAAGAATCTTAACAATTCCATCTTCCCAGACAGCCATTCCTCTTCGCTGAATTAATAAGGGAAGATCTGACTCAACATATTTACCATCAAGACTTTTTTTAGAGGATGAGTGTGTTTTCAATCGTTCAATAAGATTTATCTAATCTTAGATTTTTTTATTTTTAAAGTGCTTAGTTGCATTGTACTGAAACATCATAATACATAATGCCAAAAAAGCTGTTACAAATGCATACAAAATAAAAGCATTTTTAATTTTTAGGTTCAACGCATCAAACGCAGGCATGAAAAGCATAATCGAAATAAAAATGATGGAGCAAAGAATTATAGAAAAATACGATATTGATCGATTTTGAAGCAACATGCTTGTAAGGGTTGCAAAAATAGTGATACTCAACGCAAATACAGTTGTATCAAATTTAGTTTGAGCTGATAACGAGAGTAAAATCATCCCCGACAGTATTATAATCATGAATAACTGATACAAAGCAAAGTACTTCATATCATTGGTAATTGTTGGATTATAAATATTATTGATGTTGTATTTTTTGCTTGTTTTTCTAATATCCTCAGGACGCCAATAAGTTTTTGAAAACCAGACTTTAATTTTATCTGAAGCTTTTTTTGTTTGAATTGAATCTTGAAGCATTTGATAAAAAACCTGAAAGTTTGCCCAAATTGGATTCCAGCTCCTCAAAGGAGTAACCGTTCCATATATGGGCTCAATTTCTGCTTCTTCGGCTTTATAAGTTCCAAACATTCTATCCCAAATAATAAAAACCCCACCGTAATTTGCATCTATATATTCTTTATTTTTAGCGTGATGTATCCTGTGATTCATTGGTGTAATAAATATTTTTTCCATCCACCCTAGATGACCAATATGTTTAGTATGCACCCAGAATTGATAAACAAGATTAACACCGGCAACAGAGACAAAGACCTCTCCAGGTATTCCGATCATAATCATTGGTGCAAAGAAAATCCATTTCCACAGAAAACCCGTACTTGTTTGTCTTAAGGCTGTTGCTAAATTGAAATCTTCACCATGATGATGAACTACATGTGTAGCCCATAAAATTCTGATCTCATGGTGACAACGATGCATCCAATAATAAAAAAAATCGTACAATATGAAAGCAATAGCCCAAGTGATCACCTCATTATTGGCCATGAGATTGATACTGAACTTTTCTGCAAAAAAGACGAAAACTATACCTTGGAAACCAAGATTTAGCATTGTTGGGAATCGACTGATAATACCAATTATTATGCTTGTATAAGCATCATTCATTCTGTAGGTATTTTTACCCTTATAAAGGCCGTAAAAATACTCCAAAACTATCAAAAGAAAGAAGACAGGAATTGCCATTAATATGATATATGACGAATCCATAGTTACTTCCTTTCGATAATAGATTGAATAATGAGCCTATTTTATTAAGAACCTCTAGTGAAGATCAAGCTCCATAACTTTGACCCATGCATCAATAAAATCGGATACAAACTTATCTTGCCCATCATCGCTGGCGTATACTTCAGCTATTGCTCGTAATTGAGAGTTTGAACCGAAGACCAGATCTACACTAGTGGCAGACCTCATTTTTTCACCTGTTTGTCTGTTAATGCCTTCAAAAGTATTGCCAGTGCCATTTGGTTTCCATTGCACTGTCATATCTAGTAAATTATTGAAGAAATCATTAGACAGTTTATCTTGGTTGTCTGTAAATACCCCCTGATTGTCTGTGCTTACGCCGAGTGATCTAAGGCCCCCAATCAAAACAGTCATTTCTGGAGCTGTTAAACCCATTAATTGGGATTTATCCAGCATCATTTCCTCTATATTTACATCAACCGATTCTTTTTTATAATTTCGGAATGCGTCAGCAATTGGCTCTAAAACGGAAAATGACTCTATATCAGTTTCTTCTTGTGAGGCATCTCCTCTTCCAGGCGTAAAAGGAACGGACGATCCGGAAGCTTTCTCAATACCAACACACCCAGCCAAAACAATCATATCTGCTACTGAGGCACCAACCTCATCAGCAATACCTTCTAAAGTGCTCAGAACTCGACTCAACTGCTCGGGTTTGTTGGCTTCCCAATTTTTTTGTGGCTCCAATCTAATTCTCGCACCATTTGCTCCACCACGCATATCTGAACCACGATATGAAGATGCACTGGCCCATGCCGTTTCAATCATTTCCTGAATACTCAAGCCACTCGCGGATATTTTTTGTTTTGCGCTGTCTATATCATAATTAGCATTTCCCTTAGGAACAGGGTCTTGCCAGATAAAATCTTCGCTTGGTACTTCAGGGCCTAAGTATCTTGATTTTGGACCCATATCTCTATGCAGGAGTTTGAACCAAGCATTTGCAAATGCATCGGCAAATTCTTCTGGGTTTTCATGGAAACGTTTTGAAATTTTACGATATTCAGGATCTTCTCTGAGAGCCATATCTGCAGTTGTCATCATGGTTGGTACTTTTTTCGATGAGTCCTCTGCATCCGGCGCAAGATCCTCTTCTTTTTGATCAATTGCATGCCATATATGCGCGCCTGCGGGACTCTTTGTGAGCTCCCATTCATAGCCAAATAAAAGGTCGAAGTATCCGTTGTCCCACTGCGTTGGATTGGAGGTCCATGCTCCTTCAACACCACTTGTTATTGTGTCGCTGCCCTTACCCGAACCATGCGAGCTGATCCAACCAAGTCCTTGATTTTGGATAGATGCTCCTTCGGGTTCAGCTCCAACACTCTCTTCAGGACCGGCGCCGTGGGCCTTTCCAAAAGTATGGCCACCCGCAACGAGTGCCACTGTCTCTTCATCATTCATTGCCATTCTGCTGAATGTTTCTCTTATATCATGAGCACTAGCCAAAGGATCTGGATTACCGTCTGGCCCTTGAGGATTTACATATATAAGCCCCATTTGAACAGCTCCTAAAGGATTTGCGAGATCTCTTTTACCAGTGTATCTCTTGTTATCAAGCCATTCCTTTTCTGTCCCCCAATCAATTTCCTCTTCAGGTGACCATATGTCTGGCCTTCCGCCACCAAAACCGGCTGTCTTTCCACCCATTGATTCTATAGCCACATTCCCTGCGAGTATCATTAAATCGGCCCAGCTAATTTTTTTCCCATATTTCTTTTTTATTGGCCACAAAAGTCTTCTCGCTTTATCCAAATTTCCATTATCTGGCCAGCTGTTTAATGGCGCGAATCTCTGATTACCTGTGTTTCCGCCACCTCTTCCGTCCATAATTCTGTATGTTCCAGCGGCGTGCCATGTCATTCTTATAAATAATCCACCGTAGTGCCCATAATCTGCTGGCCACCATTCCTGAGAGTCAGTCATCAATGCGTGAAGATCATTTTTTAGAGCGTCATAATCTAATGTTTTAAACTCCTCTCTGTAGTCAAAATCGCTATCCATTGGATCTGACTTCTGGTCATGCTGATGAAGCATGCTGAGATTGAGCTGATTTGGCCACCAGTCTCTATTTGTAGTTCCTGTATTGTTTGCATTGGTATGGGAACCGTGCATTACTGGGCATTTTCCTTCACTTGATTTCGACATTTCTTCCCCTCTGAGTTTTGCCAAATTAAAGAATTATATTAACTTAATATGTATGTATGACTAGAAAAAATTCAATGAATATCTTACTAATTTTAGTTACACAAATAAATATCAGAATAAATGAAATTATAATTTTTTGTGCCCCGAAGAGGATTCGAACCTCTGACCCCAAGATTAGGAATCTTGTGCTCTATCCAACTGAGCTACCGGGGCAAATCTTGATTATATCGTGATATAAATAAGCCTGCCCAATAGATTAAATTCAATATTTTACGAATAAATTCTGCATCCAATTCAATTATCAACTAACATTAATCTATAAAATAATATTCTGGTATCACATGGATAAACTAATTCGAAAAGGTGAGATAAAAGATATTGACGTGATTGCAAAATACAATATTGCAATGGCGCTTGAAACAGAAAATAAGGTACTTGATGATGAGACCATTACCAATGGTGTCTCTTCCATTATAAGGGATAAATCAAAAGGCCAATATTGGGTAATGGAAATAGACAATTTATTGGTCGGTCAACTCATGGTTACCTATGAATGGAGCGACTGGCGTAATGGGATGATGTGGTGGATACAGAGTGTCTATGTTGAACCTCATTATCGTCGACAAGGTGTTTATTCTTCCCTCTACAACAACTTGGTTAAAATGGCCAAATCAGATTCAGGTTGTTGTGGCATTCGGCTTTATGTCGAAAAAGAGAACTTTAAAGCTCAAGATACATACAAAAGTCTTGGGATGAAAAATGCGGGATACGAAATAATGGAGTTTACTACCAAGTAATCAATTCAGAGTTTTTTACTTCACTGCTCTTGTTATTTCATCAGGATCATAGGGGGTCCCATATCTGAGTCTGATTGTCTTTGTTTTTCCAAACCACGGTATAGATACAATATAGATGTTGTCGTATTCATTATCCGCAATATTTGGTACTTTTTTACTTGCTCCAAGTTCCGCCATAAGCCCAGGAAGCGTGTCACTGTGACCAACAACAAGAATTATTTTTCCTTTAAACCTATCAAGAATTTCATCAAGCACATCTTCGTATTCATTTTTTTCATAAATATTTATGTTTAGGCCGAGTGCGTTTGCTAAAGGTTCAGCTGTTTGTATGTTTCTTTTAAAAGCCGTTGAATAAATAGCATCAATTCCTGCTACAACGTCAGCGTCCTTAAGTTGACGCGTCAACTCAAAAACACGCATCTTTCCCTCAGCCGTTAGCTCTGGATCATCATAATTAGAGACTTCCTTTTCTGCGTGTCTGACAAAAATTATAGTTGTAGTTGCCTGAGATTCAAAAAACCATGCCAAACCTATAGCCATAGCAATATAAACTATAGCTATTTGAAGACGCCTCCTTCTCCGCTTCTTTCTTCTGTCTATTTGTATATCATCGATATCCATTTGAATCTTTTTTTTAATTTTTATCCTTGTCAACTTCGTGGAACTCACCTTCTAAAATCTTTGAGGTTTTTCTATTAGACTTTTCATTTTTAGTTTTATATTGCTCTTTGATTTCGGATATATTTCTCTTTATCCACCAAAATCTTATTGCCAATATGCAGGATACAAGAACAACAAAACCTAGAATAAAAAAAAGAGCAACAGCGCCTAGAAAGAGTGTAAGCCCGAATGTAACTATACCCCCAAGTGCCAATAACAATTTAACAATCGGATTATTATTTTGAGGTTGATTTGTTATTTTTATCATAGTTTATTGTAAATTAATCTTAAATATGAGACTAGATACAATTCAAGTGAATGGTTAATTTTTGTTATATATGGTGAATAATAGTTATTCTATAAGCCATGAATCGATCATAAGAAGTATATGCTGAAGAAAATTACAAACCTATCTGTGAAAATCGCTGAAAGATGTATACCTGATCCCTTGGTGATAGCAATCGGCTTGACAATGATATGCTTTATTATGGCCATTTCAATTACGCCATATAGTGCTCTAGATACGATCGACGCTTGGGGCAGAGGTTATTGGAGCCTACTTGCATTCACAGCTCAAATGATCCTGATTTTATCTCTAGGGCACTTGGTTGCTCATACAAAACCAGTAAATGCATTGCTAGTCAAAATTTCAAACAATTTCAATAGCGCCAAATCGGCTTACATCGGCATAACGCTGATAGCCTCATTTTCCAGTTTATTTTCGTGGGGCATTGGTTTAAT
>CEVZ01118856.1_pt1 | contig 11212 bp, 14 predicted proteins | sample 361371 | NCBI WGS metagenome assembly CEVZ01 (sample SAMEA2620217, study PRJEB7988) | marine metagenome | isolation source: saline water (ENVO:00002010), including
TTTTCTAAACTAGGTCTTTCAAAACAGAACGATCTATTTTAAAACCATTTTTTAGTGGGATTGCATCAACGATCTTTATTTCCGTTGGCATCTTATAATCAGCAATTTTATCTTTTCCAAAATCTGTTAATTCGTCTAATGTCAGAATCTCTTCAGGGCTTATAGGGACTATAAAAGCAACTCCTATTTCCCCTAAAGTGGGGTGCAGTTTAGGAACTAATACCATTTGTTCAATTTTTGGATGACTGCTTAAAACTGACTCAACTTCTTGTGGGTGAACGTTATAACCACCTCTTATAAACATTTCATTCGTTCTCCCAGCAAGTCTGAAAAAACCTTGGTCGTCATTTCTGGCCAAATCCTGTGTTCTTAACCATCCATCTTTTAGAAATTTTTTAGTATTTGCTGAGTCATGCCAATACGAGTCCATGGAACTTGGAGTCTTAATGTACAGTTCACCTACCTCACCTTTTTCTACAGGATGACCATTTTCATCAAGTATTTTTGCCTGAACTCCAGGTCGCGGTTTTCCGATTGTGTAAAGAGACTCCTCTTCAGATGCTTCAAGGGAAGTGGCTAAACCTATTCCACCTGACTCCGTTGAAGAGTAGCGAATTGAATAGGGTGCGTTAAAGTTCTCTTTCGCCCTTCGCACCAAGGAAGGAGGAGATGCTCCGCCACCAGCAACTATTGCTTTAACTGAACTTAGGTCGTAGTTCTGAAAATCATTTACTTTGAGCAGCAAGGCAATTTGTGCTGAAACTCCGGCAACGGCAGATATGCGGTATTTCTCAGTCAGTTGCAGTATTTTTGAAGCGTTCCATCTTTCAAGTATGTGAAGGGTAATGCCTAGTGACAGTTGCCAAGGCAGTTTTGTCATAGAGCCTACGTGTGCAAAGGCAGTGCTTGGGACGATATGACCGTCAGTACCCCAAACACCTGCCGTGTCCATTCTTTGTATTGCTGCAAGTTGATTATTGGTGAATAGCGCCCCTTTAGGCGTACCGGTTGATCCGGAAGTGAAACACACACAAACCGGCCTATTGGGGTCCTCCCTAAGCACCTCAGGTTTAAATGAACGCACACGCATCATTGAAAGCAACTTTTCTAAATTGTCGGATATCTCTACAGTTTCTACAGAGATATCCGAAGGAATCCCGTCTAATAGTTCAGTGGTTGCAATAACGAGATCTGGTTCGGCTATTTCACAAATTGACTTTCTTTCTGTAGATTTCAAACGCGGATTTATGCCTGTAGTTATTGCCCCAATTTTTGACGCTGCAATATAAGTAATCAGATATTCGACACTTGCAGGAAGAGAAAGCAGGAGTAGCGACCCTTCGCGTAAACCTTTTCGGAGCAGACTCCCTGCTACTTCGTCCGACACTCTGTCCAAATCTTGATAAGAAACAGTGAAACCACTAACACATTCAAGAGCAGTTTTATCCTTATAAATTGCTGCGGCAGTTTGAACTATTCCTGGAAGCATTGAAGAAATCGTATCTCTTCGCGCACGAGAAGTTATCCAAATGGGTTTTCTATTTAAAATAGAACTTTTTGCGAATAATTTTTGTTTTCGGAGGGGCAAGCAATGGTTCTCCCGTAGCATTGCATCTTGAGAAGGTTGTCAGGTGAGCCTTCGAAAATTTCAGGAGGAAAAGTAGATGGCTCGCACTAATGCAGTCGACCGGTTCATCAGTGAAGCCGAAGCTTCGGGGCTAGAAATAGAAGTTCAGCGTTATCCAGATGGCACTAGAACAGCAGCTGATGCTGCAGCTGCTGTCGGTTGCAAAATAGATCAGATAGTCAAGTCTCTAGTTTTCATGGCGGATGTAAGACCTATTTTAATTCTTTGTTCAGGTGCTCGAAGAGTGGATGAAGACAAATTAGCTGAATATATAGGAACAGAGATAAGAATTGCAGGAGCCAGTGAGGTCCGTTCAGCTACTGGCTATGCAATAGGAGGAACCCCGCCTTTGGGTCATACAGTTCCACTTAAAACAGTGGTTGATCCTCACTTAATGGAGTTTGAAGAAATTTGGGCGGCTGCAGGAACACCGGATTCTGTTTTCTCGATATCTCCAAAGGAACTCGTGAAAGTTACCGGTGGTTCCGTGGTAGCAGTTACACGCTAAGAGGAGAGACGATGTCTGGAAACTACTTTGAAAATCAAGTAGTGATAGTAACGGGGGCTGGTAGAGGACTTGGAAGAGCACACGCTATTGCTCTCGCGGCAGAAGGGGCCTCTGTCTTGGTCAATGACCTGGGAGTATCCCGTGAAGGTCAAGAGGCAAGTTCCTCTCCCGCAGAACAGGTAGTTGAAGAAATTCTAGAAATGGGTGGAATAGCCGAGGTGAATTCAGGAGATGTTGCAGATTGGCAACAAGCTGAAGAAATGGTTTCTCATGCAATAGAAAAATGGGGCAGATTAGATGCACTAATTTGCAATGCAGGTTTTTTAAGAGATCGAATGCTTGTGAGTATGAGTGAGGAAGAGTGGGATTCAGTTATAAGAGTTCATCTAAAAGGACACATAGCCCCTGCTCGACACGCAGCAAACCATTGGAGGAATCTCGCTAAGGAAGGTAAAGAAACTGAAGGTCGAATTGTAATGACGTCTTCAGGAGCGGGTCTTATGGGAAGTGTTGGGCAAGGCAATTATGCAGCTGCTAAAGCAGGAATAGCACTACTGGTGCTTCAGGCTGCAGAAGAGTGGAAACAGTATGGCGTAAAAGTAAATGGAATAGCACCTGACGCGCGAACACGAATGACAGAAGGAGTTTTTTACGACAGTGACGTACCAGATGGATGGGACGAGAAAGATCCGGCAAATGTATCTCCGCTTGTAGTTTGGCTTTCTAGTAAAGGCTGTGACATTACAGGAAGAATGTTTGAAATTTCCGGTGGCAAAATCAACCTGTGCGACGGATGGAGGCACGGCCAGTCAGAAGAGGTTAAAGGTAGAGGTTTCAGAGTAGACGAGATAGGTGAAGTGGTGGCCGGACTGATTGACCGATCTGAATCTCCAGAATCCGTTTACGGATCACATTGAGCGCAAAAAGTTAAGAAAAAATGTGCAGGAAGTGTGTCTTAAATTGATAACGGACTGTATTTTTCCAACGTTCTAGACGTTTACGATTTGTTAATGATCTTCGACATTTAAAGTTTCATGATTCTCAGCTGATTTGAAATTCTCGTTCAAAGCAGCGTGTGCTTCTTCAGCGCTTATACCAAGTTGACGCAATTCATAAACGAATCTAAGTGTCGCTTCTTGTAATCTGAGCCGTCTTTCTTGAAGAGCTTCAGAATGGGGAGGTTCATTTGCAACAAAAGTGCCTCTGCGTCCTTTTCCATGTATCAGGCCATCACGCTCAAGTTCTGTATAGGAGCGAGCAACAGTTCCTGGGGCTATTTCTAGCTCATCTGCTAATTCACGGATCGTAGGCAGCCGACAATTAGGCAATAGATAACCAACGGCGATCATTACTGAAATCTGCGCTCTAATTTGCTCAAATATTGGAATCGCTATTTTAGCATCTAGGCGAAGAGTCATTTTGCGCCTAGTTCCCTTTTCATCAACAAAGGGGACAGTTCTAGGGTTTGACATATGTTTATTGTATTAATACAAATTACATTAATCTTAATTTTTTCCCTTATTTATTGACGCTTTAAGTAATACATAGAATATTTGTAACAATAATTATTTTAAATTTGGAGGAAAACAATGAAATTGGTAACAGCCGTAATAAAGCCATTCAAACTTGATGATGTTAAAGACGCCTTAGCAGGATTAGGTATTCAAGGAATGACTGTAAGCGAAGTTCAGGGTTTCGGTCGACAGGGCGGACATAGCGAAACTTATAGAGGAACTGAATACAAAGTCCTATTCACTCCTAAAACTCGTGTCGAAGCTGTTGTAGATGATGATCAAGCAGAAAGTGTAGTTGATGCAATAGTTGCTGCTGCAAGAACTGAAAAAATTGGTGACGGCAAAGTTTGGGTGACAGGTGTTGAATCATTAGTAAGAATCAGAACTGGAGAACGAAATAGCGACGCGGTTTAACGCCTACCCTGTTTGTCTATTGTTTTGTTAACTCGGATACCTTTTATATATGGACGAAAAGTCGATCAAATGTGAAGTTAAAAACAAGGTTGCTTGGATAACTATAGACAACCAAGCAAAAGGTAATGGGCTGACCCCTGAAATGAGAAATCAGCTAATTGATCTTCTAGGAAGTTTTAACGGACAATTCGAAATTCGATCCGCAATTATAACAGGCGCAGGTCAAAAGTTCTTTTGTACTGGTGCTGATCTAAGTGCCTCAAGCACAGAAAGCAATACCCCAGAAGATGAACCTAGAGCAATTACTGGTGATATTCGAAGAATGATGCTTGAAGGAAGCATCAGGCTGATGGATTCAATTTTAGATTGCGAAATTCCCGTAATAGCTTCCGTAAACGGAATTGCAGCAGGTATAGGTGCCCACTTGGCTTTCTGTAGTGATTTGGTAATTGCTTCAGATAACGCGAAGTTTATTGAAATTTTTGCCAGAAGAGGATTGATACCAGATGGGTTAGGCACATGGATCATGCCTCGCTTAATTGGAATTCAGAAAACCAAAGAGTTGATGTTCTTTGCAGATGATATTTCCTCTGAAGAAGCTCTAAGTCTAGGTCTTTGCAATAGGACCGTTCCAATGGCAGAGCTGGAATCAAAATCACGAGAGTGGGCGGAAAGTCTTGCTTCAGGACCATCCCGCAGTTTCATGTTCTCGAAATGGCTCCTTAACAAGTCTCTAGATGTAGACAGAAAAACTTTAGCCGAGTATGAAGCTTGGGCAGTTGAGTCGAATTCAAAAACTCACGATTCCCAAGAAGGAATCGAGTCGTTTAAGCAGAAGAGAGACCCGGAATGGAAAGGTTATTAGAAGCCTGTGATTGTTGTAATTGACGACACAGACAACGTCACGCTAGCTTCTCCAAATGATTTTCGAGAATTTCATATTGAGTGTCATAAGAAAAGGTCTTCATCAGAGATTTGTGAAATTTTAGGCCAAGGCAGCAAAGTAATAGATGAAGAGCACCTTTGGTTGAGCGCTGAAATGGTGACGAACTTGGCATCGGAAAAGATTGATGGTTGGGAAAATGGTTTCAATCAAATGTTGGACTATGCCACTTCGAAAGGCTGGACTGAAAATAATAGGGAGTTAATCCGTGCACACATTGAATGGGCTAGGGTGGAGAAATGACAGAAGTAACAATTTTCCACAACCCCCATTGAAATTCCTCTACAAATGCTTTAGCGGTCGCTGAGGAAATGGGAATAGAAGTAGATGTTGTTCTTTATATGAAAGAACCTCCAGATAAAGAACTTTTAACGAGAATAACTAAGGGCCTTGAAGATCCAGTTGAAGACTTAGTTCGCAAGGATTCCAAATTCAAAAAAATGGAACTTGTCGCAGATGATTATGTTGACAATTCTGGGGCTGTTGTTGAATTGCTTTCCGAACAAAAAGCCCTTTTGCAAAGACCACTAGTGGTAAAGGGAGAAATCAACGGTAGTGGGCCATTGAAGGCAATTATTGGAAGACCCAAAGACCGAATAGCTGACTTTATCAAATCTTGACTTCTACTTAGAGGTTTTATCTCTGACAGATTCTACAACTTCTGCAAGAAGGTCGGTGGGTGCGTCATATGGGACAGAAATGCCCATTCTGTCAGCCACATCACCAAATCTTTCAACTAGTTGACTGCCAACCTCTGAAGGCTCTCCTACAACCGCAAGAGTGTGTAGAACTTCGTCATCTATGATCGAAGATATTTCTTTCCATTTACCTTCTTTGGTCAGACGGTTTAACACGGGTTGCATCTCACCCCAACCATGAACATCAAGCGTGACTTTGTAAGCAGGAGTCGAACCATAGAAAGCTAAGTTAAATTTCGCACCCGTAATGGCTTTTTCATGTTCTTCATCAGAACGGTAGGTGCAAATTATCGCGTTGGGAATAAGTTTTGGTTTGTCTTTTCGTCCTGTTTTTATAGCTCCTTCTGAAAGAGCTGGGATAGTGACTTCATCCAAAAATTTACGACTGCTAAAAGGATGTATAAGAACCCCGTCAGAAAGCTCTCCAGCCATTTTGGTCATCAAAGGACCAAGCGCTGCCAACCATATAGGCGGCGGCTTCCATTGCATTGGATCAGGAACAAAAATAGGTGTCATCAAACTGAATTTGTAGAACTCTCCTTGGTAATTCAAATCTGACCCCTCTGACCAGCATTCGAAGATGGCTTTGATCGATTCAATCACTTCACGCATTTGAGCTACCGGACGCTCCCAAACTGATGAATACCTTTTTTCTATATGTGGTTTGATTTGGCTACCTAGACCAAGAGCCATTTTTCCTTTTGAGTATCGTTGTAAATCCCAACCGGTACAAGCAAGAAGCATTGGGCTGCGTGGAAACGCCAATGCGATGTTGGTATAACAGAAAAGGTCACTGTGCTCTGCAGCTAAGACAAGCGGAGCGAACACATCACGGCTGGCTTCAGCAGTAAATACACCGTCAAATCCTGCTTCTGCCAATTCAGAGACCCGGTCCGGAACCAAAGACAAATCAGTTGTGATTCCTATATCTAGGAGCATGGCATTCCTTTAAATCAATTGTTTAAAAAAACATAGTGCTTTAAACATTAAATTTTGTTGATCGGTTTTATATATCTTGCTTTTGTCAGTTAGGGTCATTGCATTAACAAGATAATTGCTAGGAGAAATAATGCTTGGAGCTGTCCTCGAAACTGTACCAACAGATCAGCTTGTTATTGCTAACGATCTGACATTAAGAGATGTTGGTCCCGGAGATGTCAAACTAAAAGTAGCCCATAGTGGAGTGTGTCATTCTGATCTCTCTGCGATGAACGGAACCATCCCGACAGAGCCGGGCAGCGTTTTAGGTCATGAGGGAGCAGGCATTGTGCTTGAAGTTGGCGAAGGTGTAACCCATGTATCAGAAGGGGACCATGTGATTATTGCTTTTTCCCCTCCTTGTGGCGCTTGTCCACACTGCACAGGTAGACACCAACCGAATTTGTGCATGAATGGATTGATGGCGATGGGCATAAATCAACAGTTCAGACAAGGCGACAGGACCATTGGATCTTTCTGTGGATGTGGAACCTTTGCTGAAGAAACAATAGTGCCAGCTATAGCCACCGTAAAGATCGATAATGATGTTCCTCTAGACATAGCAGCATTGATTGGTTGTGGAGTAACAACTGGAGTAGGTGCAGCTCTAAACACTGCAAAAGTCACACCAGGATCATCAGTTCTGGTAGTAGGAGCAGGAGGGGTGGGCATAGCCGCCATTCAAGGAGCACGAATAGCCGGAGCCTCCGAAATTGTTGCAGTTGACCTGCATGAAGGGAAGTTAGAGAGAGCTAAAGCTTTTGGGGCAACACACGGTGTCACACCAGACGAGGTTCCTGCTGCACTGGCTGAAGTGACTGCAGGTGAAGGCTTTGATTTCACACTGGAATGCATCGGCTTAGCTTCGACAATGAGACAATCATTTGATCTGACTCGACGTGGTGGCACTTGCTGCATAGTAGGTGTAGGAAGACCAGATGAGATGTTCGAGCTTTCCGCTTTTGAAATGTTCTTTTCAGAGAAAACGTTAATCGGCTCAATGTATGGAAGTGCAGATGTCAGGACCGATTTCAATCGTTTTCTAAGTCTCTACAAGTCCGGAAAGTTAGACCTTGATGGAATGATATCCAGAAGAATCAAACTGGATGAAGTCAACGATGCTCTGGGCAGTTTGGGCGACGCTGATGTCATAAGACAGGTAATCGATTTTTAATCATCTAAAGAAGTTGTGACTTTAGAATGAGCGAAACCGAAGAACCCCTAAGGGCTGAACTCACTGTTGAGTACCCTTTCACTCGAACCACTGGAGATGTGATAGGTGCGTTCATGACCGGACTACGAGAAAAGCGCATTTTCGGCATCAAGCGACAAGATGGCGGTGTATTAGTTCCCCCGCTTGAATATGACCCTGCGTCAAGTGAACCGTTGACAGAAATGGTGGAAGTTTCTCAAAGCGGAGTTGTTCAGACTTGGACTTGGGTAGACCCCCCACGCCCACAGTCTCCTTGGAGCGAACCTCATGCTTTAGCACTGATAAAACTTGATGGTGCAGACACATCGATGTTGCATGCTGTACTCGCGGATTCTCCTTCGGATATGAGTACTGGAATGAGAGTTACGGCTATTTGGGAAGAAGAACGTGTAGGTCATATAGCTGATCTAACAGGATTTATAAAAGAAGTCGAAGAGAGTGATTCTTAATATGAGCGAATCAGACTCCGCCACCTCGCCATTGTCGAAAAAAGTCAAAATTCCTGACTCAATAAGAGAACTGGAACCAGTTCGTTCAATACGATGCCCAGTGAAGCTCATTTATGATTTTGTACCCAGTCCGCCTGTGCAGGAATACTTGCGTTCATATTCGAAAAAAAGAATTTTAGGTCATCGTTCACCCATTGACGGGGCCGTTTTTGTTCCCCCTCGTGGAGTCGACCCAAGACACGGTGTTCAGATAGATGAAGTAGTCGAACTACCAGATAGAGGGCATGTAGGTAATTTTTGTGTAACTCATCTACCCATACCAGGCAGGGATGACCTTGATACCCCATATGTAAGTGCATGGATTCATTTAGATGGCGCAAATGTTGGTTTTTTGGGTCTAGTCGCCGGTTGCGAAAATGATGAAGTTCACATAGGTATGCGTGTCCAAGCAGTATGGAAAAAAGAAGAAGAACTTGGGAATACCGCTGAAAACATACTTTTTTGGAAACCTACAGGTGAGCCCAGCCTCCCTCCCGATGAAGCAGGCAACCGTGCATGGGGTCATGACAAATGAGTAAATCCCATAGCTTTAGAGATATAGCCGTAATTTCTGTTGCCAGTCACCAAACGAAGACTTTGAGCCAAGTTAACGAAGTGCAATTAATGGCCGATCTTATAAGTCGGAGCAGAAATTCAGCAGGTCTACAACAAGAAGAAATTGGTTTCACATGTTCGGGAAGTAGCGACTTTTTAGCTGGACAGGCTTTTTCATTTGTTCACACTTTAGATGCAGTCGGAGCGGTTCCTCCGATTTCTGAAAGCCATGTCGAAATGGACGGAGCTTTCGCTTTATATGAAGCGTGGGTGAAGCTTCAAATAGGAGAAGTTGACACTGCTCTTGTATACAGCTACGGAAAACCATCTGCTGGATCAGTGATTGACGTTTTGGCTACACAGTTGGATCCATATTATGTTTCTCCTCTCTGGCCTGATTGCTTTTCTCTAGCTGGGCTTCAAGCCCGTTCACTGCTTGACAAAGGGTCAATAAGTCTGGAAAGAATGTCAGAAGTCGCGATGAGAAGTCAAAAAAACGCCTTTAATAATCCAAATGGAGTCAGATCCTCAGAAGACATTTCGTTAGATGCTTTAATGAGCGAGCCAGTTGTAGCTGACCCTCTAAGAAAAAGTGACCTTTCAGAGATTGTCGATGGCGGATGCGCAGTGGTTCTGGCAGCTGACAAAAAAGCAGACTCACTTTGTGAAAGACCCGCCTGGATAAAGGGAATAGATCATAGAATCGATTCCCACACGCTAGGGGCACGAGATCTGACGAGATCACCATCAGCTTGCTTGGCTGCTGAAAAAGCTGGCATAAACAGTGACCGACTTGATATAGCTGAGATCCACGGAATGACTTCGGCTCAAGAACTCATTCTTGAAAAAGAGTTCAACCTCGGAGATGAAACAAAAGTAAACCCTTCAGGTGGTGCGCTTGCAGCAGACACAGTGATGGCATCCGGTTTAATAAGAATCGCAGAAGTGGCTTCGAGAATCATTTCCGGACAAGCAGACCGAGGTTTAGCACATGCGACTTCAGGACCATGTCTCCAACAAAATCTCGTATGCATTATGGAAGGTAAATAATGTCAGCAGAATTAACAGCAGTTCTTGGAGTCGGACAGACTAAATATTCAACAACTCGCGGAGATGTATCAATCGCTGGACTTTGCAGAGAGGCAGCTTATAGAGCTCTAGAGGATGCCTGTTTAGACTTTAAAGAAATTGATGCAGTGGTTATTGGTAAAGCTCCAGATTTCTTCGAAGGAGTAATGATGCCAGAACTGTATCTAGCTGAAGCCCTTGGAGCAGTTGGAAAACCAATTCTTAGAGTCCATACCGCTGGATCAGTAGGAGGATCCACCGCTTTGGTAGCAGCCTCACTAATACAGTCCCGCGTGCATGAAAAAGTACTTACAATTGGATTCGAAAAACAATCTGAATCAAATGCGACCTGGGCACTTTCTTTACCGCAACCCTTTTCTGTTTCAATAAACGCAGGTGCTGGTGGCTATTTTTCTCCAATTATCCGACAGTATATGAAAAGGTCTGGAGCCCCTGAATTAATAGGTTGCATGGTTGCGTTCAAAGACAGGCAGCATGCATTGAAAAACCCGTATGCACATTTACACCAAAATGAATTGACTTTCGAAGAAGTTGTTGATTCTCCAATGTTATGGAATCCAATTCGTTATTCGGAAACGTGTCCTTCTTCGGACGGTGCATGCGCAATGGTTCTAGGAAACGAAAAATCAGGTGACAAAGCTGAGAACCCGGTTGCATGGGTGCATGGAACAGCTATGCGATCTGAATCCAACAATTTTCCTGGCAGAGATGAAGTTAATCCACTCGCGAGTAGAGAGTGCGCAGCTGATGTATTTAAACAAGCAGGAATAACCGATCCGTTGAAAGAAATTGATGCTGTGGAGATTTACGTTCCCTTTTCATGGTACGAGCCTATGTGGTTGGAAAGTTTGGGTTTTGCGGAACTGGATCAAGGTTGGAAAATGGTAGAGGACGGAACGACAAGTCTGGAAGGAGGTCAATTGCCCGTCAACTGTTCAGGTGGAGTTCTTTCTTCTAATCCGATTGGTGCTTCAGGGATGATCCGTTTTGCAGAAGCGGCATTGCAGGTTAGAGGTATGGCGGGAGAGCATCAAGTAGATGGCGCTAAAAAATCATTTGGTCACGCATATGGGGGAGGGGCACAGTATTTCGCGATGTGGGTAGTTGGGTCCGAAAAACCTTAACAGTGAGACTTGACTAAAAATTTTGCCTAATATGTAGTAACCCAGAGAAGGTTTACCGTTT
>CEVZ01057006.1_pt1 | contig 11201 bp, 8 predicted proteins | sample 361371 | NCBI WGS metagenome assembly CEVZ01 (sample SAMEA2620217, study PRJEB7988) | marine metagenome | isolation source: saline water (ENVO:00002010), including
CAATGTCTCGCCTTTAACAACAGAAGATGATGCTACTGCACCTAAATTAACTACATCTCCTCCTAGGCGTTTCATTGCAGTTTCAAATGACATTCTCGTTCTAGTGGATGGTTCAAAAAATAAATTGCCAAGAATCTTTCCTTGTAATAGGGGTAAGTGCAAATTTCCCTTTGCAACAGGTAATAATTTTTCAGCATCTGCAAGTATTCTGTGGATGTCATCATTTGTCAAATCGTTCATCGTTATCAGAGAATTCATGTTCTTTCCACCTAGCGGGCTTAGACGCCCGTCAATAACCCTTGCCCTATGTTGAAATGCAAAATAATTGAACTAATAGGGGTGTCATTCTTGAATAAGAGCATTGTCCGCTCTTTTATGATAGTTAGCCGAACACCCCTGAGAGTCTCATTTTGTGGCGGTGGTTCGGACTTAAAAGAATATTACAAATCTTCAGAAAAAGGAGGAAGAGTTACTTCAGTAGCATTAAAAAAATATGTATATGTTACAGTAAATTCACGTTTTGATGATTCAGTAAGAGTTTCATATTCACAAATGGAAATTGTTGATGATTTTGAAAAATTAAATCATCAATTGGTTAAAGAAGCAATGAGAATGACAGGAATTGTAAAAGGAGTTGAAATAACAACTATTGCAGATATACCAAGTAAAGGAAGTGGGCTAGGTTCATCCTCGTCAGTTACTGTAGGACTATTACATGCATTACATTGCTTTGCTGGAAGAACTCCTACACCAGCACAATTAGCAGAAGAAGCATGTAAAATTGAGATTGAAATTTTAGGACAAACTATTGGAAAACAAGATCAATACGCTGCAGCTTTTGGTGGTTGCAATCATATTATTTTCAATCCTGATGACACTGTTTCAGTTGAAAAATTATCTACAGATGTACAATTTGAGAACAATTTTGCATTATTATATACGGGAATAACAAGATTAGCAAATAATATCTTAAAAGAGCAAAATGATCAAACAGAAAAAAATCGCAAAAGTTTAGATTTGTTAGTAGAACAAGCAAATCTTGCTAAAGATATGATTCTTGATAATAATTTTTCAGGATTAGCAAATTTGCTAAATGAAACTTGGATTTGTAAGAAAGAATTGGGTTCTAATGTTACAAATGAAAAAATAGATTTAATGTTCAAAAAATTATACAACTGCGGAATAAATGGAGCAAAATTATTAGGTGCAGGTGGTGGAGGTTTTATCTTATTTGAAGGAGGTAATGATGCTATGGAAATGGTAAGATCTGAATTTTCAGATAAAAAGATTATACCTTTGGAAATCGATAATGATGGTTCTCGTATTTTATTTTCAGATAGGTGATTTAGTGAAAAAAGAAATATTGATTGTTTTATGTTTATTTTTCAGCATATTTTCTAGCATCATGCCATCAACATTTGCGGAATCTGATACAGAAAATGACTTAATTGAATTATCATTTGATTTATTTGATTTAGATTCAGGAGAAATAATTGATTCTGCTGAAATTTTTGTAATTGAAGGTTGGTCTGGAACGATTCTTGAGCAAAAAACATTTTTTTCTGGAGATTCTATTGATGTAATTAAAAACCATAGTTTAAGATTTAAATTTTCTAAAGAAGGATACAATGATTGGAATTCAATATCAAATATTTATTATGAAGAAGAAATCATTAATGTTAATTTCACAACTAATAATGAAACATATAATTTCACAATTGAAGAGGAAGCAAATGTAACTGGAGGTAATGTAGGATTATTTTTTAATTCAATGTCTAGCAACTCAAATATTAATTTAAGTTGGGAGGCAAATTACGAGTTTTCCATGCATTTAGGTACAAATTTACTTCCAACAAAATCATTAGGGTTATCTGGACAAATAGATTATTGGATAGGAAACAAGGATGGTATTTTACAATTTGAAGAGGAAGAAATGTTTACTGGTTGGTTTCAACAACAAGCTTGGACCGATCCCTATTTTGGAGGTTGTTGTAAAATTGATGGAAACTTCCCCTTAGTCTCAGATTTAGTATCTCCAGAAGATACATGGTTAAATTTAGAGTTAGGAATTTGGGGGTGGAATGAATCAACAACATTATCTGTACATTCTGGATTTACAGGAAATAGATTGTTGGAAATACCTTTACAGAATGATATTAGACAATTAGCAAATATGCAAATAATAACACATCCTGATTGGGAATATCGATATTCTCCAAATTCAGAGTGGATATATGGAAGTCCAACAAATATTAATATTAACAGGAGCATTTCGGGTATTGGAGGTTTTATTCCGATTACTTTTGCTAAGAATACGGCACCAATTGCTCAATCAACAATAATTGGATATATGGGTTCATCATTACCTTTAGGAGTAAATATTACATTTGATGGTTCTAGTTCTACGGACTCATCTCATAATATTGGTCTAGGCTCTAATTTAGAATGTGTTTGGACGTTTAAATCTGGTGATTTAACATTTGATTTTCCTCAAATGATAACAATAGTTAATTTAACAAATTTAGGCTTTTTATCAAACACAACATTAGAGACAATATTAGAATGTACAGACCCACAAGGATTGACTGATTTATGGAATAAAAGTTGGTATCTTGATAGTACATCTCCAAATGCTATTGAATTATATGGTGACGCAGAATGTATTGACAAGCCATCAGAAACAAATTTATTAGAATGTAATGAATTATTAGTGGAATCTAGTAAGATGTTATTGTTTAATTTAACTTTGGAAGATGATGGCCCAGCTAATCCAATTGTATTTTGGTCCTCCAATCATATTGATGGTTGGTCGGCCGAAGGAAATGAAATGAACGTAGCTTTTTGGCAAGGACAAAATACGAATATAAATTTTGTAATGTATGATCAACATCATCAAGAAAGAGAATTATCTATCTGGAATTTAAGTCTTAGAGTTTCTGATGAAGTGGCAAATGATTGGATTAAATCATGGAATGTTACCGTATTAGATGGTTCAGCACCAAGAATAAAGATGAAATTATTAAATCAAGAACAACTTTTAGATCCTATGAATATTTATTTTGGAGATGAAATTTTTGTTAATTTAAATTCTAGTTTCGATGATATTAATTCCATTGAAGATGTAAAATTTATTATTAAATTAAACGGGGAGATTATAGCAAACAGCAATGAAATTGGTTGGGATGAGATAAAATTATTCTTATTACCAGAACTTGAAGTTGGAGTTCATGAATTAATCATTAATGCAACAGATAAATCTGATAATTATGTTGAAGAAAGACATGAAATATATATTCAGCCTGCTCTTTCAATAAATATTAGTACGGAAGTAAATGTGCCTTTAGGGGAATTAATTGAGGGAGAAAATGATATAGAATTTAAATTAATAAATACAGAGGGGTCTTCTTATGACGTAATAATTTGTATACAAAGCGATTGTTTAGATTATAATGGAACTGGAGCTACCATAGATGGATTTGGTTATACGAATTTCACTTTAACTTTTAATTTAAATAAATCCGAATCGTTAGATGTAAATTATACTTTCAAATTTAATTCAGAAATGATTCAATTTAATGAAACATATAATTTTGAATTTAAGGATAATAAGGAGAATAATATTTTAGTAACATTATTTGTAATTTTAATTGCATGTGTTTGTATTGTAATTGGAACAAAATTTGTAATTGATAAGAAAAGAATAAGATTCTGAAAATGGTGGTAAAATGCAAAATTCGATTTCAGAAATTGTTGAAAAGAAAGAATTAATAATTCAAAAAAGAATAGAAAAACTTTCTTTATTTTCAGGATTTATTTTGTTTTTAACTGCATTATGGTGTTTATGGCCAATTTTCAGTAATAAGATAGATCCATTAGATGTACTAACTCCAGCAATTATTGCATTAGTATGGGCAGGATTGATTCCAGATTTCTCAGTTTTAAATTCTACAACACGTTCAAGGCTTGGCGCTGCAACAAGTGTTTTTTGGCTTCCACTTGCAGTAATAGGGGCTAAATCAATTTTAGATTCTGATTATAAAATAATTGGAGGTGTTTTACTAATTTCCTGTTCTTTGTCATTATTATTTATTTCCAGAAATTTACTTTACGGAGAATATAAAGTAGTTCGATACCGTTCAATTATGGGTTTTGTTGGAGTTTTTGCAGGATTATCGGTACTAATTCCCCAAGGTTTTGAAACCAATTACTTAGGCCTTGTTATTATTTTCATAGGATTAATTATTCCATTAAAAGATTGGTTCGGTAGTGATGAAAATAGATTAATTAGAAAGCAATTTAAACAAAAATTAGATTTGATTGAAAATGAATTATTGATTCATAGATCTAAGGGTAGAGCAGTAGATCAAGCAGCATCATTAGTTCTTTCAGCATCTCAGGAAGGACATTTAGACCCCGAATATGGTCTTGAAATGATTTCTAGAGCAAGAGATTCAATGACAAGAGCAATTCGTTTAGAAGAGGATATTATTGAAATTAGAGAAGATACTGAAATAATAATTTCAAAAGCAGAAGATATAGCCCCAATTGCGAAAACTCCGCGTAGAACTTTCATCCAAGCAGAAAGAGAGGTGCAATTAGGAAGTTTAGAAGAAGGAGAATTTTTGTATCGTTTATCAAAAAAACAAGCAACTGAGATATGTGAATGGTGGGAAAAGGCTGAATTTGCAATAAGTGACGCTAAAAGATTACTAATTGAACAAAAAGGCCAGGCCATAGAATCATTAGAATCATTGCTTAGTGAAGCAATTACAAGTTTAGAGACTGAAAAACCAAAACAAGCATATGAATTTGCAATATCAATACCTATTCAATTATCTTCGGTAGAAGGTAATGCTGAAATTGGAATTCAAGCTATAGAATTAGCAAAGCAAAAATTAAACGAATCTGACGGACTCAATACTGAATTGTGGATTAAAAATTTAGAAAGAGCCGAGAAAGCAATAGAAATAGGAGATTATAGTTTAGGAAGAGGTTTAGCTGAAAGTATTTTAAGACAAATTGATAGTGAAAGAGAATCTATGGATTTTCTTAGAAAGGCGCTTAGAAAAAGATCAAAAATTAGATTGAAATGGGAAAATTTTGGAAATAGTTCTGAATGGGATAAACGATTAGAAGAAATAGAAGATGCAGCAAATGAGTTAGAATGGAGTCATGCAGTAGTACTCTTTGAACGTTTAAATGAATCATTAGAATCTGAGATTAATGCTTTTGCAGAAGCAAATGAATTATTAGAATTTGCAAAGAATGAATGGGCAATATTAAAGAATAAATGTGATTCTATAGGGATAGATATTCTTGATGAACAACGTAGAACTGCTGAACAATTTATTTCAGAGGCAATAAAAGCAATTGAAAATGGTGAGTTAGAAGCATGTTTAGACAAATTAGGAGAATCAGAGAATATGATGGAGAAATTAAGAAGAAGAGTTTAGTCTTACTATTCTGCTAGTAAAATTTTCACATCTTCTACAACTAATTCTGGAACCCAATCTAAATCCATCCATTCAACTCTTTGTTTTAGATTTTTATCTAAGATAAATGAAGATGTTGTATGGTCTAAAAAATATTCAAAGGGGTGGTGACGTGCATTGGTTTCTGAATTATTTGCTTCACTTGCTTTATAGGTTTTTAATCCGACACCAAAAGCTCCCCATATTTCTTCCATTACTCCCATTTCTTCAGGATTAAATGTTCCATCCCCATCAGGATCAACATCCCAAGAAAGAAAATTCCAATCAGCGGACATATTTTCTTTCCATTGACCCATTGCTTCAGGAGTATCTAACCAAGGATCTACAGTAATTGCAAGGATTTCCAAATCATTATTATATTCCTCTGGAAATTGCTCTGAGAGCCATTTTAGAGATTGAACTACAACAGGGCAAACATCAGGACATCTAGTAAATACAAAAGAGATTACAACAACTTTACCTTCAAATTCAGTAATATTGAATTCAGTATTATTTTCGGTAATTAAAGTAAACAGTGGAACATCTTTACTTTCAATATCAATTCCAAAAAATACATCTTTGTTTTCCACACTTGCTGGCTCATAACATCCAGGAAGTAGAATTATCATCATTAATAGAACAGAAATTGTTTTTTTCACATACATTTTTTTCACCTTAGGAATTTGTATAAGGAATGTCAATATCCAACTGCATCACATATAAACCAGTGGTAATACATGATGCGTATGTAATCCCATCTTGCCATTCTGCAGCCCATAAGAATGGAGTCCATCCAAAATCATAGTAGTTAGAATCAAGTGGAACACCATCTTGTCCATGTGGTAAATAATAAGCCACTGTTGCTTCAAAATTAATATCAGTTCGATTATCACTGTCTTTTGCAGCCATTAATGTTTCAATATCTACAACCCATAAACCTGCATGATAGTGAGAAATATACAGTCTTCCATCCCATTTACCACCATGAGATGTATCAGTATTCTCATCGGTAACAAAATATTCAGAATCTAAGTTATGAGGGCTAAATAATAACCATTCTTCTGCACTAGGATGTGCTACGCAATCTGCCCCATAACAATGATCATCTGCATAAGGAATTTCCCAATCCCTAATTAATTGTGGCAAGAATCTTAAGTTCCCATTTTCCATTTTATATTCTGTTGTGTCTATTAGGTAGATAAGACCTGTCCCCACATTTGTAGAAAGTACTTCAACTGCGGCTAGAGTAAGATGCCTTTCTCCTTCGTAACCAAGATGACTTGCATCCACCATTTCTGGAAATGGTTCAGTATAATGAATATAGGAAGATCTACCTCCATTTTCATTACTAGTAGTTCCACTATCTGGTTCACCATTTCCATCAAAGTCTGCAAATTCCATCCATTGTCCTACTTCTGGCGCTCTCCACCTACAAAGTACAGGATTTCCTAATCCTGCTTTACAAGTAGTAGCCATTAGAGTATACGCTTCAGGAGAGTTTTGAGGATGCGGAACATCTGAAACATCTGCAATTCTAAGTCCAGCTTCCCAATAGGCACCATAGATGTAGGTTCTTCCATATCTTGGATCTTCAGGGTCATCACCAGGCCATAATTGAACAGTCATATCATGAATGTAAATCCAGCCACCTCTAGTTGAGTCCCAATTTACTTCATATTCTCCAACTTTGATAACAGTATGTCCAGCGCCTGAAGATTGGACACCAGGTAATAAATTAGCAGCAGATCCTTGCAAATTTAGATGAGCAATTGTTACTCCACCACATGCCTCCCCTACTGCACTATCACAGTCATCATAATCAGGATTTGCAACAAAAATATACCATTCATTATCGATCATATGAGTGTAAAGGTTGTGTGGTCCACTAGGATGGTCAGCATCATACCAAGAGTCTACATGTGTTGGATTTTCTTTATCAGTAACATCTATCAGATTTACAGAAACTTGCATAGGATCTGACCATTCTCCTACATTTGGATCTGCGTATCCTGGGTCAATTAATTGATTTTGAGAAATAATATATTCTTTACCGTCATATTCAAGATATTTTACATCTAAAACTTGTGTATTTGGGTCATAATATTTTCCAACTTGAGTAATATTACGAGGATCAGTAACATCAGTAATGTGGAATTCAGACCAACCTGCTTGGTAAACATATGTTCTTCCATCTGGAGAAGTAGCGACTTGAATTTCTGCATTTCCTGGATTTGTTAGAGGTTCAAAATCTAATAGTTCTACATTTCCAGAAGATAAATTATGTTGGGAAGCGTTTCTATGGTCATGCTCATCACCTTGTAAGAGCGGATCTCCACTTTCAAATAATGAATTTGTGTTTTCATTAACTACTTTTTCACTTCCTAAAAAGAAAATAGAACTTGAGATTATACTAATAATTACTAATGTTGAAAGTAAAAAAACTAAGATTTCTTTACTTTGAAAATTAAGTGGCGCAATCTCAGTTTGTTCACCCATTGATACGCCCAATACAACGTTTTTTATTTATGCATTGGTGACATGGGCTCATCATGCACAGACAAGGTGTGAGCATAATCTTGCTTTTTTTGATGATTTTTTCAATGTTTATACCCCCTGGAAGCACTCATGATGCAAGTGCATTAACAACAAACATTAAACAATTAAATGCGGAACCAAATGTTGCAACTATTTTGATAGGAGATAGTATATATTGGATTAATCTTGATAGCAGAGAAAATGTAACTCATAGGATTGTTTTTGATTCAAATGGAGACGGCCTTTACAATGGAACTAATGAATGGGATTCTGGAACATTATTAGCATGGACATCAAATGGAACTTGTCTTGATGAAACAGGAAATAAAACCCCAGGCTGTGCAGTAACTTTTGAAGTCTATTTTAATGATACAGCGGATATAGGAACATATGTATATACAGATATGATTTATTTGAATGATACACTTGTTGAAAGTAGAAATTTTACAATTATTGTAAAAGCAGATACACATATGGATGCAATTAACAGTTATTGTTTCGGTGCTGATTGTGAAGAAGAAAAAGTCGAACAATCAGCAATAGAACCTTCAGATAACAATCAAAATGAAAAACCATATTGGTTATTATTTGTTTCAGGAGGAACTGGACTTTTAGCCTTACTTTTAGGTTTAAAGATGCTATTTTCACCGAATAATTTACAACATTTTCAAGAGGAATAAATGTAAATTTTCGTAATGGATTGATTTAAAATGGGAAAGCAGATTCGACAAGACCATCTTCCATTTCCAATGCCAAAAAGATCACATTCTCTTGTACAAGAATGGCGAAACTTAAGTTTTTTACATTGGGAAGTTGAGCCTGAAAAATTGAAACAATACATCCCAGAAGATGTAGAAATTGATTATTTCAATGGTAAATCCTATGTTGGAGTAATTCCTTTTCTAATGAAGAATGTAAGGCCTAGATATTTACCTGCAGTACCTGGAATCTCAACATTCCCTGAATTTAATATTAGAACATATGTAAAGAAGAATGGGAAAGCAGGGGTACTTTTTTTGACATTAGATGCACAAAGTAGAGTTACTTGTGCATATGCGCCAAGAGCTTATGGGTTGCCTTACAATTATGCAAAATGTAAGTTGAAAATTAAAGAAGACATTTTTCAATGGGAATCAAGAAGATCAAAAAAAGGGTTTGAATTGAAGGGGAAATGTGTTGCAATTAGTGATGAAATGCAAGCAGAACCTAATTCAATAGAGGAATTTTTGTTTGAGAGATATTCTTTATATGTCAAACATAAGAACACATCTAAAATGGCATATACATTGCACAATCCTTGGATTTTCAAGGAAGGTAAAGCAACATTAAGTGTAAATACACTTACAGAGTCTTATGATCTTGGAATTAAGAATCCATTAATTCCTGATATTGTACATATGTCAAATGGTGTTTATGTTCATACATGGTCTATTGAATCTACAGAGTGATTAAAATGGTTAGGGAAAAAGATACTTTATTACTTGATGGAGAGTGTGGATTATGCAATAAAGTGGCAATATTCGTTGACAAAAGAAAATCCTCGAAGGCAGAGATAGATTATCTTTCAATAGAATCTGAAGAAGCACAGGAATTGATTACTAAATTTACTCAAAAACAAAAAGATGCAGATACTGTGTATCTAATAAGAAATGGTAAACCATATATTCGTTCAGCGGCAGGAATCAGAATTCTTCTTTATTTGAAATGGTATTATGCAATGTGGTATCCTATTTGTTGGTTATTTCCTTTACCACTTCGAGATATTGTGTATAGAATTATTGCAGCTAATAGACATAGGATTTTTAAAAAGCCTGATGTGTGTTTATTCAAATAAAATTATTCTTTAGGTGTTAAATTATATCCTTGTTTTTTTGAAGTTATTTCTTCAAGTAATTCAGAAATAAATTCGTCAATCCCAATTCCATTTCTTTGAGCATTATTTAATCCTCTAATACTAACTTGATTATTATTTATTTCTTCATCACCAATAATTAGTGTATATGGTGGTTTTAATTTTCTCAATGTTTTTATTTTTTTACCAATAGTTGAATCAGAGAAATCAGCATCAACTCTCACTCCTAATGAATGTAATTTTTCTGCAATTTGATTACCATAATCTGAATGTTTTTCAGAAATTGTTGCAATAGCAACCTGTGTTGGAGAGAGCCAAGTAGGAAATTTTCCTGCAAAATGCTCAATCAAAACACCACAAAATCGTTCCATTGAACCAAATGGTGCTCTATGAATCATTACGGGTCTATGCATTTCTCCATCAGAACCAGCATATTGTAAATCAAATCTTTCAGGTAAATTATAATCAACTTGTACAGTTCCAAGTTGCCATTCTCTTCCAAGTACATCTTTTACTACAAAATCAATTTTTGGTCCATAAAATGCTGCTTCACCAGGTTCTTCAGAGAATTCAACTTCAAGAGATTTCGCAGCATTTCTACATGCTTCTTCGGCTGAATCCCAAAGATTTTCTGAACCTACATATTTACTACTGTCAGGATCTCTCAATCCTACACGTACTCGATAATTTTCCATACCTAATGTTGAGAATATAGTCTTCACTAAACTTAGACATCCTAGTAATTCTTCTTCAATTTGGTCTTTACGACAAAATAAGTGAGCATCATCTTGTGTAAAACCTCTGACTCTAGTCATCCCACTTATTTCTCCCGATTGTTCCCAACGATATACCGTTCCGAATTCAGCTAATCTTAGTGGTAAATCTCGGTAAGATCTCGGTTGAGATGAATAAATTTTGATATGATGAGGGCAATTCATAGGTTTCAAGAGGTATCCATTAAATTCACCTTCTTTCATTTTATTTGCTAAGTCTGAACAGGAACAACCTTCATCTGCAAATTTTTTCATTTCATCGTGATTAATTAATGGAGGATATTGACTTTCTTGATAATAAGGGAAATGTCCACTTGCTCGATAAAGATCTAATTTTCCTATGTGTGGAGTAAAAACTTGTTTGTAATATTGTTTATGAAGTTCTGAAGAAATAAAATTTTGTAATTCTTGTCGAACACTTGCACCTCTAGGAGTCCATAGGATTAATCCTTGTCCAACGGTTTCATCTATATGGAATAATTGCATGTCTTTACCAATTACTCTATGATCTCTTAATTTTGCTTCAGATAATTGCCTAATACGTTCCTTTAGCAATTCTTTGGTGGGATA
>CEVZ01064768.1_pt1 | contig 11200 bp, 10 predicted proteins | sample 361371 | NCBI WGS metagenome assembly CEVZ01 (sample SAMEA2620217, study PRJEB7988) | marine metagenome | isolation source: saline water (ENVO:00002010), including
TAAACCTTGTGCTGTTTTTGATGATATAATTCAGTATTAAAGTTAGGCTCATTATCATTATTTTGATTATCAGTATATTTTTCTTTTTTGATATGCTTTGATTTGTGTTGCTTGGCTGATCTATGATTTCTTTTATTTTTTATAGTATTTAATTTTTTGAAATCATCAGGGTAAATTTCATCGCAATCTGATTCAAAATATTTATTTTCATCACTTTCATTTAGTCCTAAAAATTCTCTATTAAACGTTTTACAATAATTTTCATTAAATAAAGTTCCAAAACCCCTTGTTATACCATTCCCTAACCCCACAAAACTTGGAAGGTGAAAATTTGTTTTAAATTTTCCATCAAAAGACCCCCACTTGCGGTTATCAATTAACATAGGCTCAGTGGAATTAATTTTAATCATAGAAATAAGTTTTTCAGGTGGGTCTAAATTTAATTCGTTTGATATAAAAGCTATATTTTTCTCAAGCAATTTATTTAAATAATTTATTCGATTTTCAGGCTTCATTTTTCTAAATGTTTTTAATGAGTTTTTATTTAAAGCAGCCCAAGAAGTAATAAATCGATAATTGATAGGATCTTCTTTGTAATCAAAGATATTTTCATTTTCATCAATTCTTTTTTCTAAAATATCAAAAGTAATATTACCAAAATCCAATTGATTTATATTATCTGTTAACTGTAAAACTGGATCGTATCCATTTCCAATACCAATTATAAATATTTTCTCATTTATAACTTTTACTTGCACTCGAGGATACAAATAACGATTACGAAACTCACCATTTAGCATTGGGACAACATTATATGATGAAAAATTTTTCATAAAAACACCTTTAACTTGATATGGCGTTTTTTTTACTGGTTTATCAGTAATCAAACAAGCTACTACAGCTTTATTTTCTGACATACTTTTAGTTATGATAATTCCTTAAAAGGTTAAAATTATAAGAAAGACAGGATTACTGACTCATTGTATCCAAGAATTCATCATTTGATTTTGTTCTTCTAAGTCTCTCCTGCAAAAATTCCATTGACTCAATAGTATTCATTTCATTTAGTAATTTTCTTAATATCCACATTCTAGCCAGGGTTTTTTTATCAAGTAGCAACTCTTCTTTTCTGGTCCCAGATCGGACAACATCAAACGAAGGATAAATTCTTCTATCACTTAATCGTCTATCTAGAACTAATTCCATATTCCCTGTACCTTTAAATTCTTCAAAAATTACATCGTCCATTCTACTCCCAGTATCAATTAAAGCAGTTGCTATTATTGTGAGACTACCTCCTTCTTCCGTATTTCTTGCAGCTCCAAAAAATTGTTTTGGTTTTTTAAGAGCATTGGCATCAACGCCACCTGAAAGGATTTTCCCACTATGTGGTATTACAGCATTATGAGCTCTTCCTAATCTTGTAATACTATCTAAAAGAATAACAACATCATCTCCAAACTCTACCATCCTTCTTGCTTTTTGTATAACCATATCTGCAACAGAAACGTGTCTTTCAGGCGGTTCGTCAAAGGTCGAACTAACCACCTCTGCATCCACGTTTCGTTTCATGTCTGTTACTTCTTCTGGCCTCTCATCAATCAATAGTATAAGTAATTTTGTTTTGGGATGATTCGATCTTATTGCATTTGCGACTTTTTGCAGAAGAATAGTTTTGCCAGTTTTTGGTTGGGCAACTATTAAGCCGCGCTGGCCCTTCCCTATAGGAGATATAAGATCCATTATTCTAGTAGACATATCTTTCTTATCAACTTCGAGCTTAAATTTTTCCTCTGGATATAGCGGTGTAAAATTATCAAATAAAGTAGCTTTTTTTACATTATCAGGCGGATAATCATTAACCGCTTCTACCTTAAGCATAGCATAAAATCTTTCTTTTTGTTTTGGAGGACGAATTTCTCCAAAAACTTGATGACCCGTTCTTAAGCCAAAGCGTTTAATTTGTGATGGACTTACATAAATATCATCTGGGCCTGGTAAATAATTAAAATCTGGGCTTCGTAAAAAACCATACCCCTCTTTCAGAACTTCAAGAACGCCCCTCGCTTGAAGAATTCCTTCTTTTTTATTATGTGCCTCAAGAATTTTAACTATAAGCTCTTGCTTGCTTAAGCCTGAAATTTCTTCAACTTCCAATTCATTAGCGAACTTAGTAAGTTCAGCAATATTTTGAGATTGCAGCTGATTAACATCCATTAGAAAGTTCCTTTAAAATATTATTATTTAAAAAATACTATGGGGGAAAAATTGTGGCGCTTTGAAGTCACCCAGTTCCCTAAATTACACTATATAGTAACATTGTCAAAATTAATTTCAAAAAATTTATAAATTGATCTCGCAGCATAATGACTGCCAAAAATTATAGTGACAGCGCCCTTTTCTGCCTTATCTAATATATAATTAAATGCTTTTTCGATAGGAGCAATTGGCTTGCAAATGATATTACATTGATTTAATGATTTATTTAATTCATCTATGCTCATTAATTGCGCATTGGGCACTGTTGAAATTATTAATTCATCAAATAGACCTTTAAGCGAATTAGAAATTTGATCAACATCTTTATCTTCTTTTAAAATAATTAATCCTATTTTTTCTAAAGCATTTAATGAGTTTAATGTTGATCTAATTGTATTAATTCCCGCTGAATTATGAGCAACATCATAGAATATTTTTAACTTATTATTCAATAATTGAAACCTTCCAGGCCATACTGTATTTTTAACCCCATCTTTAATCATTTGGTAGCTTAATGGGCCCATAAAAATATTTGAGGAACGTATTGCTAATGCGGCATTGTATGCTTGGTGTTCTCCAATTAAAGGAATTGAGAATGTTTTATTATTAATAACAAATTTAGTAGAAAAATTATCAACAAAAATTTTTTGAGGATCAACAACGATTTCGATTTTCGCGTTTAACATTTTTGCCCTATTTCTTAGTATATCTAATATTTTTTTTGGCTGTTTAAAAGTAATAAGTGGGGTATTCTTTTTTATTATTCCAGCTTTCTCATTTGCTATTTCTTCAATAGTATTACCTAGAATATTCTGATGATCAATATCAATAGATGTTATAATTGAAAGATTAGGATTTAATACATTAGTTGAGTCTAGCCTTCCTCCCAAACCAGTTTCTATAATTGCAACATCAACTTTCTTAAAGTAAAAATAACACAATGATAAAACTGTAGTTGTTTCAAAAAAAGTTGTTTCTATTTCATTGATATCATCATTGAACTTTTTCATAAAATCAATAATAAAATCATTAGATATTGGAGAGCCATTTACTCTGATTCTCTCATTAAAACTTACTAAATGAGGAGATGTATATAATCCAACTTTTAAACCTGCAGTTCGTAAAATACTTTGAAGTATTGCTGCAGTAGACCCTTTGCCATTTGTTCCAGCTATATGAATAGTTTTCAACTTATTATGTGGATTACCACACCTGTTTAATAATTGTATAGTGTGATCCAACCCAACTTTTATTCCTAAACGTTGTAAGCTAAATAATTTATCTAAAATAGGAGAAATTTCAGCTGATTGGCGCTGTTTCAACATTCTTAATAGAATATCCTAAAAATCTTTTAGCAATATTTGAAAAATTTGAAGGAGAGTCTGTAACATAAAATCTTTGCTTTCCTTTATCCGTATTATTATTAACAATATGATTATTTTTTAAAATCTTATATACTTCTTTTGCAACAGAATCTGCTGAATCAATCAAAACAAGATCATTTAAATATTTTTTTATAGCTGGTTTCAATAATGGATAATGTGTACAACCTAAAATCATTGTATCAATAATTGATAAATCAAGATTTTTTAAATAGTATTCTATAATAGCAGATACTATTGGTCCTTCTAATATGCCTTCCTCAACTAGAGGTACAAATAAAGGGCATTCTTGGGAAAAGATTTTTATATCAGGGTTAATTTTATACAACTCTTTTTCATAAGCATTTGAGCTTATAGTCGCAATCGTACCTATAACACCAACATTATTATTTTTTGTTAATTCTGCGGCAAAGCTAGCCCCAGGCGCAATTACACCAATAATAGGCAGATCAAAATTGTTTTGAAGAGTATTTAACGCAAGTGCTGATGCAGTATTACACGCTACAACAATTAACTTTGCATCTTTTTCCAAAAGAAATTCCGTGATTTGCGAAGCATATTGTATTATAAGTGGAGCGCTTTTATTGCCATAGGGCACCCTGGCTGTATCTCCAACATAGATAATATTCTCACTGGGGAGTATCTGCTTAAGAGCATTCGCAACTGTCAACCCTCCCAATCCGGAATCAAAAATACCTATGGGTCGAATATCTGACATTAATTTTCAAGCATTGTTTGTTCTTTTGATTTTCTAAATCTCATAATACCTGCATAAATACCTTTTGCTATCTTTTGCCTATAAGATGCCGATTTTAATTTTCTTTCTTCATTTGGATTAGAAATATATCCTGCTTCTACTAATACATTTGGCATACTTGCGCCAATTAAAACATAAAAACCTGCTTGTTTTAACCCTCGGTTGGGCGAATCTAATAAAGGATCTAACTCATCTTGTATACAGGCAGCAAGATCTTCACTTTCTTTCATAAACATACTTTGGGCCATAGTTGCCATAATTAAATTTTCACCGGTCATAGAGCTATATTTATTTCTTGATTTACCTTCCTCCATTCTAATCGCTGCATTTTCCCTAGATGCAACTTCAATAGCATCATCTGTTTTACCAGGTCTTAGTAAATAAGTTTCAAATCCTCTCACATTTCTATTTGGATTGGAGTTCACATGAATACTGACAAATAATTTTCCATTGGATTCATTGGCGATTTGAGTTCTTTTCCAAAGAGGAATAAATATATCTTCTTCTCTAGTGTACACAACTTTTATATGAGAATTTTTTTCAATTAGTGAGCCAACTCTTTTTGTAATATCTAATACAATATCTTTTTCTTTAGAGCCTCTTTTCCCCACAGCTCCACCATCTTTACCTCCATGGCCTGCATCTAATACTACTGTATCTAATTTCCATCGATTCTTTAATTCTTTTATATGTTTTGATAGTTTTTTAAATGGAGTCCTAAGAGTAACAACTATCATATTTGGATCAGTGCTTTGATAGACTTCGTGGCCAATTATTTCAGTGCGCACACGGAAAGCTAATTGAGCAGACTCATCAAATTGATTAGAAATAACTTTTGTTATAACTCCTTTCGTATCGGTTTTTTTTATCATTGAAGTATCAACTAAACCATCTTTCACTGTTAGATAGAACCATCCATTAGTATTAATGAACGAACTAATATCACCATCAGAAAATTGCTTAGATGTTTTCACTCGTAAAATTGTACCATTTGATTTTTGCTCAATGGTTACATTGTTGATGTTAAATTTAATTAAATTCAAACTTAATAATTTTTTCCCAGAATCATATTCAACGCCGGGGTAAATAGTATTTTTTAAAATTGAGAAAAATGACTTGGCAGGTACATATAAATCATCTTCTTTTTCGATAGCATTTTTAGTTAATTGAAAAATTTCATCATTAACAATTATAAAGCTAGATAAATTGGATATTTTTATTCTATTATCTGAAAAGTATAAAACTATTTTTTTTCTAGCTGCATTTTCATACGGCTCTCTATCAGAAAGTATTCTAGAAAGTTCTTTAACTGATACATATGGTTCGCCTTTATAATCTATTGTATTTAATTCATCTTCGTTTTTATCGATAATATTTAATACGCCAATTGATCTGTCTATCGCGAGGATATTTGTGAATAATAATAAATGTATTATTGATAGATTGAATAATTTATAAAATGACAATTGCATTATTAAAAATTTATAAATAACTGGTTCAAAATTAAGATTTTATATATTGGCATTAATCTGAGCGTGTAGGGGCATAAGAAAATAATAGGAATTTCTAAACTGATAAAAAACTTTACGATGATTAATAATTTCTATCATATGATTTTCCCCAGAATATATACCTGATTCATAATGTAAAAACAGTTTTTCACCTGAATTTTCTAGCCAATAATAACCTGAATCAGTATAATTGTCTTGGCAGGTATAATCAAATGTCCCATCAGAATTTAGTATTAAAAAATAATTTTGGTTAAACTGCCGGCTTTTATAGTGTTGTTTTTCAGAATTAACTCTGAATGAATTATTACTATCTAATAATGAGTTTTTATATTCTTCATTTTTTAAGATCCAGTTTGTTCCAGTAATAAAGTTATTTTCAGTTATAGATGTATTTAACAATTTTTGTGCAGATAATTGTAAATGATTTAATTCACCAGCGCTATCAATTAATACCCATTCTTCATTAATTACTCTATCTACAAATTCATTGTCGCGTTTTATACATAATACATTACCCTTAATTAAGGGATTATAAACATTATCAAACAAAGTCCATTCTTCAACCCATAAGGGTTTAGATTTTTTTATTAATCTTCGTGTACCAACAAATCTTCCAGAATTGGACCATACAGGTAAAACATAGCTTGTATCATTCAAATTACCTTTGGCTTTTAATGCTCCTTCTCTATCCCACCAATAATAATTGTTTTCTTCAAAATGAAAACGTATCTGTCCATTATCATACCAAATGTTCCCCTGATACATTTTTAGACTGTTATCTACCACAAGTTGTGATAAGCGATTTCCATTAGAATGCCACCATATAACTGAGTTATGTGGCTCAAGAACTCCTTTAGAATAAATTGCTTCATGCATTAATGTTCCATTTTTGAAATAACGCAACTCCTTAATTAATTCATTTTTCATTATATCATAAGTTCTAATTACAGCTGGGGTTCTATCTTCATACCATCTGGTAATTCTTTCTTTGAATCTATTTGGTATTAATATAGATAAATCATTTAAAGGAATATTTTTAGCAATATGATCTATGCGCGTAGAATTATTATCATTACAATTGATTAATAGAAATAAAAATAATATAATTTTTAACAATTGCTTGCTATCATCCCGTAATCAGTTGCAATAATGATTACTAATTAAATATTATAGATTAAATAAGAAATGATAGCGCCCCATTTTCAGGGGCGTTATCATTAATTGCTGAGATAATCGGTTTATTTATTCGGATACATCATATATACCAGATATAAGACTAATAAACCCGCTAGACCATTATCGCCAATCTGCGAGAATAAGTTTCCTACACCTGCAATGACGCCGAAAGGATCATTGAATAAAATACCAACGATTACACCGAGGACAACCAAACTAATAAGTAAATCTGTTAGTTTTGTAATCCAACCTGTTAGCTTTGCTATCGCATCATTCATATAATTCCTCCTATATGTTAAGGAAGGGCTAAGGCCCTTATAATAAAGAGCCTTACATCATACCCTATTGTTTTAACCTACAGGAAAGAAACAAATATTAATAGTGCGAGTAGGCCTGCTAAGCCACCATCCATAAAAGAATTAACTAATTCAGTTAACCCTAGTACAGGATCCATCCCTGTTGGATATAGTATATTAGCAAAAACAAAGAAAACGACTAGCCCTTTAATTAGACTAACGATTCCACCTACTACGGAATTAACGGTTGAAGCTACATCAGCCATATTGTTCCTCCTTGATTTGGTTTTTAATAAAAACGGGGACAAAACCCCCCGTTTCTTGGTATGTGACGTATTCGTTATTTACGAATATTTCCATTCTTAAAGTAAATTTAAGAACAATTATTTATATTGCAATATTATAATTGCAAAAAATAAAATTCGCATTTTCTAAAAAACCTTAATTTATGCACTTCTATATCCACGTATAGCGCTATAAACGACTAAGTACTTCGTTAATAAATTATTTGATATAATATTGTTTATAATTTTTATAATACCAGCTATAACCATATTGAAAACTAACCAGCCTTTGATGCTATTTGTCCAATCGCCTCCTAATGCCTTATAATATTTAGGATGCTTTTTTAATAACATTGGAAGATTGTGTTTACCATAAATTTCCAGTTGAGAACAAAATTGTTCTAATGTCCTTTTGTGATGATGTTCTGCAATAATTTGGGATGAATAATAAAAAGATTTAGGAAAACGATCCCATAGCCTTATGGCCAGATCAGTATCTTCTCCACCATATTGCCGTATATTTTCATCAAATAAATCGGTTTTTTCAATTGCGCTTCTCTTAACTGCTGAATTATTAAATAAAAACCATGTTGGTCCAATTATAGAATCACTCCCAAATTGCCGAACGCCACGGTACTTACTGTAGAAATAATTATCTAACTTATTCGGTGTTTGTCCTTTTGGGAGAACTGTTTTGCCAATTGTCCCAATAACTCCCTTTTTCATTAATATTTTTTCAACATTTAATAGCCAATTAGGCTGAATAACCATATCGCTATCAATAAAACAAATTATTTCAGAGTTCCCAGATCTGATCCCTTCATTTCTTGCCTTTGAAAGTCCTTTATTTGATTTAAAATTAATTAATGTAAAATTTTTTTCAGATTTATAATTATTCAGTGATTTTAATGTATTATCAGTTGAGCCATCATCGATTGCTATAACTGAAAACTTATCATTAGAATACTCCTGTGAAAAAATACTATCAAGTGACTTTTCGATTATATTATCCACATTAAAACATGGAATAATAATATCAAATTTTTTTTTATTACTTATATCCATCCAAGATCTTTATAATAACCATACAATACATTTGACGTATTTTTATAACAATGATATCTGTTTACCCAGGTAATACTTTTTTTCTTGTATTCAATAATTTTATCCTTATTACTTATTAATTCAGATAAAGTAAAATATAATGATTCTCCATCCACATTTATAAAAGGGTGGTCTGGAATAAAATTAATATATTCTGGTATCAATTCTGTCACACAGCAAAGCCCCATAGAAAGAGCTTCGACTGAATTCATTCCATACCCCCATCCTCCTCTATTATGTACTTGATCAATTAATATATCACACGATTGTTTTATATCTTGTACTTCATCAAATGGCTTATCTTCTATCAAAATAAATTCAACCCCTTTTTCTTTAACTAATCTTTCGCATACAGGAATAATTGTTTCGCTGCCCTTATAATGCCTATTAGTTGGTGCGTGACAAATTCGAATAGGATCATTTATATTTATATTTTCTGGATGTTGTTTAGTGTTATATGGTAAGAACATATATTTTATATTTGGATGCTTATCTAGTAAATCTAATTCGCTGGTAATATTTAATTTACTTACATCATTAATTGGCTTTAATGCCCCTCTTGTCCTCAAATCTTGTCCATGATAAGTGCATGAAATTGCCTTATCTAATTCAACTAACTTATTTACGAATCTGCCATCACGATAAAATTCTAACCCCCACTCAAAATGATATATATCATAGTCGAGCAAATTATTATGCTTTATAGCTGGTTCTATGTATAAACTCCAAATCCAATCGCGGTAACGGAAAAAGTTTTTTTCTAATTTACTACTAGGTTCCCAAATAGGTGGAAAGCCATTCTTTTGTTTATAATCTCCTAAACTACCTCTATAAAGTTGATAATATTTATGTCGCAAAAACATATACCAAGCACTAGAGGTAACCAAAGGTAAATTTAAGCAAATGCCTGGATCAAAATTATTTCGCGATTTAAATAATGTAATAAATTCACACTTATTACCTTTTTCTTCATGTGCTTTCTTCCAGAGAGTCAATGTATTAACAGTGTTTTCAGGAGAAATATAGAGTATTTTCATAATTATATATTTAAATATTCACATATAATATGTTTGTTAAATATTTAGGTTCCAAATTGATATTATATTGTTAAAATAAAGAGTTTATGGCATTGATTTTGTTTTCATTAATTGATTTAATATTCCTTAAAATAAATTTACAACTAGAGCTATATCAATGAATCTTTTAATTATACCTTCTTGGTATCCAACAAACATCCACCCTGAAAGTGGTACTTTTTTTAAAGATAGGGCTAAAATACTTCAGGGGGCTGGTTTTTCAGTGACCATTGCAGCACATATTTTACATCCCACAAAAGATATATTAAGATTTGAACAAAACAAAAATAAAATAGAGAAAACCTATGATGATGACATTATTATTTATAAAACTGAATCAATAAATCCATTTCCGAAAATGCCAAAAAAAACATTCAGCTTTTATAAAAAATCAATAACAAGACTTATTGAAACTGTTATCTATAAATCTAAACCAGATTTTGTATTTATTAACTCTTCTATATATGGTGGAGCTGCTTTAGCAAAATATTTTTATGATAAAAAAATACCATTTATGGTTTCTGAACATTTAAAAGAATTTATTATTGATGATGAATTTTCCTCTTTTCATACAATGTGTATAAATGAATGCTATAATTATTGTTCTAAAATAATTGCAACCAGTAAAATTTTAAAAAAGAATATTATTAAAAAGTTTAATGTTGATACCAATAAAATTACACTGATTCCAAATCCTGCAGATACAGAAATATTTTTACCAAAAAAAAGGAAAGCAAGTGGCCCTTTTTCCTTTATTACTATTGCGCTGTTCCGGCCTGAAAAAAGATTGGATATATTAATTAAGTCATTCGCAAAACTATTTAAAAACAATCCCAATATTGTTCTAACAATTATAGGCGATGGTGCGGAAAAAGATAAGTTAACACTTTTGTCTCATAAGCTAAATATAAACAAGCGCATAAATTTTATTGGATATCAAAAAAAATCAGCTGTTTCTGATATTCTTAGAAATCATGACGCATTTGTATTAACAAGTGAAGTCGAAACTTTTGGTGTAGCTATTGTTGAAGCAATGAGCGTTGGTTTGCCAGTTGTAGCAACTAAATGTGGGGGGCCAGAATCAATTGTTTTGCCAGAAACAGGGATCCTGGTGGAAAAAAATGATGAAAATAAATTATGTGCGGCTATGGACCGCATTATCAAAAATTATGATAATTATGAATCAAGTGTAATCAGAAAAATTGCATTAAAGACTTACGGGAATAAGCCCTATGCAAACAAAATTAGAAATGCAATTAATTCAGTTCTTTTGGCCAGAGATTAAGGAATCTTTTTATTGCTTGTATTTCACTTTTATACAAAAAGCCTGTTAATAGTAAAGCTAAAGGATATAA
>CEVZ01099083.1_pt1 | contig 11192 bp, 9 predicted proteins | sample 361371 | NCBI WGS metagenome assembly CEVZ01 (sample SAMEA2620217, study PRJEB7988) | marine metagenome | isolation source: saline water (ENVO:00002010), including
CTCGCGCTCGGACCCGCGCTCGCGCCAAACATCGCTCGACGCTCCTCCCCAGCCTTCATGTTCGCCTGTCTCGTCGTCAGCGTCTCCTTAAACGTCTTCGTCGCCGTCGCCAAACGATTTTTCAGCGTATCCACCACCGTCCCGCTGTGATCGTTCACCGATTTATTCGTCTCCCCGCGCTCCCTCGTCCTCGCCGCCGCGCTCTGCAACTCAACGATGGATTCATTCAGCGCCTGAATGTCCAATTTTATCACCGCGGACGTCTCCGCAATCTCCCGAGACTTGTCGTCGTACAGCGAGCTCGCCTTGGCCAACTGGTTCAGTCGCTCCAGCTTCAGCGACGTGCGATGAATACCGTGTCCGATCGCCGACGCCATCTGCACGCGATCGATTCGTTCGTCAGTCTCGCGCGTCGTCCTCATCATCATCGTCGTTTCATTCGATTCATTCATTCATTCATTCATTTCTTCAAATAAACGATCGCACCTTTGCGAAATCGCTCGCGTTCCCATCCCCCGCGCGATCATCCCTCGCCCCCCCGCGCGTCGTCGACGCGTCCGACGCGGACGCGCCGTTCGTTTCCCGCGTCACGCTCGCCGTCTTTCGCACGCGTTCCACCACGGCGGTGAATTCCTGCGTGCGATCCTTCACCGGCGGTCGATGCATGAACATCTCTCGCGTCGTCCGGGTATCGATCTCGTCACCGCGCGGCGTGCGTCACGCCCTTCGCGCGTCGCGCGCCCTTTCGCCGGCGCGCGAGAGGAAGACAGACGTCGTCGACCGCGCGTCCGTCGGCGAATGCGGACACGATTCGATGCGCGCAATGAAATGAATGAATGAAAATGAATCCACGGCAGACGCGCGCGCGCGACCGGAGACCGATGGTGATCTCCGCGGCCGAGCGCGCGTACGTCGCGGATGGATGCGCGCAAAACCACCGCGCGGATGGTCGCGCGCGGGCCGACCACCGCGCGTTCGCGCTGGCGCTGAACGCGGTGCCGTCGGCGGCTGGGAGCGCGGCGGTGGCGCTGGGACACGGGGCGAGCGCGACGCGGTGCGTGTGCGCGGTGCGCGCGGACGTGACGACGCCGTCGAGGGAAGCCCCGGATGAGGGACGAGTCGTCGTGCGGGTGGACGCGAGCGCGATCGGGGGGGAGGGAGGACGAGGGCGAACGGGGAGGCACGCGCGCGAGGCGGCGGAAAACCTGAGCCTGCGGTACGCGAGAATGTTGGAATCCGTGCTTTTAGGGCGCGAGGCGCGCGCGAGGGATGGATACGAGGAGGAGGATGGGGAGGATGGTGTGCCGAGCGCGTCTGGGTCGGGTGGATTGGATCTGAAGGCGCTGTGCGTGCGTCCGGGGAAGGCGTGTTGGACGCTGGCGGTGGACGTCACGTGCGCGTGCGACCGAGGATCGATGTTGGACGCGCTGAGCGTGGCGGTGCGCGCGGCGCTCGCGGACGCGAAGATTCCAAAGGTGACTATCGCGGGGGTCGGTTCGGACGGTGAGGGTGGGGAATTGGAGATTGATGATGACCCGGATGAGTGTTCGCGCGTCGACGTGTCTCGATGCGGCGTGGTGGTGACGACGACAAAGATTGGTCGACACGGCGTCATCGACGCGACGGATGAGGAGGAAGAGTGCGGCGAGGCGTCGATGAGCGTCGGTGTCGATCGAGACGGGATGATGTGTGGGGAGTTTGGCGTCGGAAGGGAGAATTTAGATCGAGGAACCGCCATCGCGATGCGTTTGTTGGCGTGTCGCGTCGGCGCCGAGTTGATTGAAAAGATGGACGCGTGTCTCACGACAGCCATCGCGAGCGGCGACGAAGATCTCGACGAGGACGAGGACGATCGCGTCATGGTGGTCAGACTGCCTTCGAAACGCTCGATGTAATATATATTTGAAACTTTTACAATCGCCGCGACGAACAGGCGCGGAGACACATGCGCGTGTGGTACCTATTGGTGATTACCCCGAGGTCTTGCTCAGGCGGTACCCTCTCCGTCCATCGAAAGGGCGGACGGATCGTCGAGCACGGCGGCGTTGAAATCGTGGAAATCGTAATCCGTGTCGAGATCGTGCGGAGAGAAATCCGCGGGCGCTCTGAACACCTTCTCGGGACTGTAGCCCCACAGATTTCTCACGTGAGACGTGTACAGACACGCGTATCGCTCGACTTGAAACGCGAAGCGTGAATTTTGCGAACCCGCCTTCATGAGTTGTCCCCAGACGTAGTGAAACCCGCGGTGGTACTCGCGCATGCCCTCTCGGTGCGCCGTGCGCGCGGTGGCGGACAACTGTCTCGCGCGTTCGAGCTCTTCCTCGTTGGAGGAGGAATCGTTGGCATTCGCGGCGAGCCAGGCGTGGCGCGCCACCTGGTCGTCCAACGCGTCTCGTACCGTGCGCAGACTTCGCAGGGCGTGCGGTTTCTCTCTGTGTCTCTCGAGACACTCGATCTCGTGCGCGAGCTCGGGAACAACGAGCATCGTGCGCCAGTCGATTTCTTTCTTGGCGCGTAAAATATCGCCGTAAATGTGATCGCCGACGTAGAGCAACCTCGAACCGACCTCGATGCCGAGCATGGCGTGAAGATGCGTGTACGAACCTCCCTGGTACACCTTGGCCGGACCTTTACCGGTCGCGCGCAATCCACTCGCGAGCGCGCGCTTGTGCGTGACGTCGGACACACTGCCTATGGGGGTCAACGGTGCGCCGTTATCCGTGTTGTGCAACAGTCCCGTCGCCGTGTCCACTTCAAAAATGGTCGCCGAATCGTTGGCGAAGAAGCCCGGTTTCGCCGAACCGGTGATGACGACGTCGAACAGACCGAGCCATTCCAAAGTCTTGGCGTCGCCGACGTTGTCGTCGACGAGATAATTCATCACGACGTTGGTGTAATCCCACAACGAATTCGTGAGCAGAAACACTTGTTTGCCGCTCGCGCGCATGGCTTTGAGTAAAGGCACGAGACCGTCGTCTTTGCTGATAAATTTTCCAGGATCCGCCGCGACGGCGTGTTTCAAGCTTCCGTCACGATGACACAGATCTACCGACGCTCGAATCTCGTCGAAAATTTGTATGAAGGATTTTCTCTCGAAGAACGCGGCGTGCTCGCCCGAATCCTTCGCCTCGACGAGCTGCGAGAACAAGTACGCCTCACCCATGGAAAACAGCGTGTCGAGCGCGTTAAATTCCGGTCCATCAAAACTTTGTCGCTTACTCGTCTCGCAATACGTCGCCAATCGCTCCTCCGTGTCCAAAGCCGTAAATCCGTGATACGCCACCTTGACGTAATTGTGTCGATCCATCTTTAAAATATTCCCTCGCCTCTTATCCACGATCAATCCTCGCACCATGTAGTTGGGATCGAACTCAAATTTCTCCATCAACGCTCGCGGGTACCCGTACTCGCCCACGAGCTTTTTCACCGTCTCGTTGTACGACATCATCTCAAACGTCTCCGGCTTGTACATGGCCAAGGTGTAGTCCATGTCGAACCCGATGGCGTCTATCCGCTTCATATTCAAACTACGATTACAGAACACCTTGGTCGCCGCTCGATCGTTCCTCTCCGCCTCATTCGTCGTCGACCAATGCTTCAACTCAGCCGACGCCGCGGCGTTGAGATTCGACACGTGCGTCCGCGCCTCCGTCATCGTCCTCGCGCCTCGCCCGCGTCTCGCTCCCCGCGGCGTCGTCGCGCTCACCGCGCTCACCGCGCGCGTCCTCGACGTCGACGTCGACGAACTCGCGTGAATTCGCCCTGAAATCGTCCCTCCGCGCGCGTGCGTCCCTCTCGCGTCCGGTCCCACCGTCGGCCACGCTCCCGCGAGAGTTTCCCTTCGCGCCGCCGACGACGCGACCTCTCGCCTCCAGGTTTGTTCCCCATCGCATTGTCGCCTCGTGACCTGCCTCGTCGTCCACGACGCCGTCGTCTGCGCGCACCCGCGCGTGGACGACGGCGCGGACGCCGCGGCGAACGTTCTCGCGAGCGTCGAGCGCATGCCGACGCGACGGCGCGCGCGCGCGTGACGCGTGGGATTTTGTCCCGGTAACGACTCGCGCGGGAACGGGTTCGCGCGAGCGCGCGCGCGCGATGCCGACGCGCGCGGAGGCGCGGGCGCGCGCGCGAGGAGTTGTGTCGTCGATTCGCGCGCGCGGAGGCGCGGTGATGGACCGAGGCGCGCGAGAGAGCGCCGCGCGCGTGGGAATGACGCTCGAGCTCGGCGTGGGCGCCCGCGCGCGCGTCACACGACGACGGAGGTGGACGACGAGCGCGGCGCGAGGAGACGCGGCGGGAGGAGACGCGGGTGAATGCGAGGGATGATGCCCGCGCGCGCGACGCCGCGCGCGGGCGCGACGTCGCGCGCGGTGGTTCGGGGACGGTCGAGCGCGTTCGCCACGTCACGGAGGGGGCGCGGAAGCGGGAGGAGCGCGAGGGCGACGCGAGTGGGAGACGGCGAGCGAGGACGCGCGGTGATCGGTCTCGTCGCGCGCGGTCGTTCGGTCGTCGCGTCTCGCGCGCGGTGGTCGACGACGACGACGGTGAAGGCGAGAGAGTGGCTGGGACGCGCGTCCTTATCCGGGACGACGACGGCGAGAGCGGCGGCGACGATCGCGACGACGAAGGCGAGCGAGGACGAAGAGAGCGAGAACGCGTATTTTAAAGCCGGTGACACGAGTCTGGACGGGAAGATACCTCCGCCGCCGCGCACGAGTAATCTCACCGACGTGTTGCCGTATTTGTTCGCCGTGTCGCTCTCGCGAAGGGGCACGGCGTGGCGTTTGGCGGCGGCGTTGACGTTCTTGATGATACAGAAGAGTTTTGGATTAGCGGTGCCGATATTGTTCAAGGTGGCGGTCGATCACTGCACGACGGCGGCGGCGGCGAGTGGGGCGATGGCGGCAGAGGCGGCGCGCGCGGCGGCGATGGCGTTGGTGGCGAGCGGAGCGCTCAAGGCGATGAGCGGCGTCGCGACGGAACTGCGGACAGTGTTTTTCACTCCTGTGGCGCAGGCGAGCGGAAGACGAGTGGCGCTCGAAGTGTTTAATCACGTGTTGAGTTTAGATTTGAGTTTTCACCTCGAGCGACGAACGGGGGCGTTGCAGAGAATCATCGATCGAGGCACGCGGTCGGTGAGCATGGTGTTTCGCGCCGTCGTGTTCACGTTCCTTCCGACCGCGATCGAGCTCGCCCTCGTGTGTGGATTGCTCTGGCACGCGTTCTCGTGGCATTTCGTCGTCATTGTTTTGACGACGTTTGTGGCGTATGTGTGGTGGACGATGCACATGACGGGCGTGAGCGCCGAAAAGAGAAAGTTGGCCAATCACATGGACGGATTATCGACGGGTAAGGCGGTCGACGCGCTGTTGAATTACGAAACGGTCACATTTTTCGGTAACATCGATCTCGAGAGTCGACAGTACGATAAACTCTTGCGCGGATATCACGAAGCGGCGCTCGGAAGCGAGCGAGCGTCGAGTCTTTTGAACGCCGGCCAGGCGGTGATTTTGGCGGGAGGAATGACCACCATACTGTCGTGCGCGGCGTTGGGGGTGTGGAACGCGGATCCGACCGGTGGATTGGTTTCGCGCGTGGGTGACTTAGTCATGGCGAACGGTTTGTTGCTTCAACTCTGGGCGCCGCTTCAATTTTTGGGATTCTTCTATCGCGAATTGCGACAGTCGCTCGTGGACATGGAGGCGATGTTCGACATCATGGCGACGGAGACGAAGATTCCGGACGGTGACGTCGACTTGCCCGCGAAAGTGGGCGGTGCGGAACTAGAGCTCGATGATGTCACCTTTAGGTACGGCAAAGGTCGCGACGTGCTCAAGGGTGTGTCATTGAAATTGAAACCGGGAGAATCCGTCGGCATCGTCGGTCCGAGCGGTTCGGGGAAGAGCACTTTGCTGAGACTCATTCTGCGCGTGTACGACGTGACGAGCGGGAAGATTTCCATCGACGGGCACGACGTTCGTGATTTACGACTCGATTCTCTTCGAGACTCCGTCGCCGTCGTTCCGCAAGACACCGTCTTGTTCAACGACACGCTCGACCACAACATTCGGTATGGCCGACCGGCGGCGAGCGATGAAGAGGTTGCCCTCGCCGCGAGCCGCGCGCGATTGGACAAGACCGTGGAACAAATGCCGAAGGGTTTAGGCACCATGGTCGGAGAACGCGGCGTCAAACTGAGCGGCGGCGAGAAACAACGCGTCGCCATCGCACGTGCGTTTCTCCGCGAGCCGCGCATGTTGGTGGCAGACGAGGCGACAAGCGCGTTGGACACGGCGACGGAGCAAGGCATCCTCGAGAGTCTCGAGGACGTCGCCAGAGGTCGCACCGCGGTCTTCGTCGCCCATCGCCTCTCCACCGTTCGCTCGTGCGACCGAATCATCGTGATGGAACAGGGTAAAATCGTCGAGGAGGGCACGCACGCCGAGTTACTCGACGGAACGAGTCGTGGCGAAAAGGTTGGCATGTACGCCGCGATGTGGAAGGCGCAGGCGCAGGAGGAGGAAGAAAAAGAGAATAAGCCCAAGCCCGACGACGTCGTCATCACCGCCGGATGAGCATTGTTTTTATTGAGATTCATTTATTTTACATTGCGAGCGCGTCGCCAGTAACCTCGTCCGTACTCGGCAAATAACTCTTCGCCCGCGTCGATGTCTCGAAGCGCCCGTAGCGTCGCCCTTCGCTCGGCGACGTTCTTTTCAAACTTTACGTTTCTTTGAAAAGCCGTTCCTTCTGAGTCGTTCACGTATCTTCCCAGATACCCGTAATGTCTCTTCGCGTCGACGTGCACGTTGAAATGCATCGCCATGACGTATTCTTTGTCATCGTCTCCAAGTTTCAGCGCGTCCGCGAGACTGAGCACGTCGCCAGAGTAACTCGCGCCGACGACGAGCTCGCCGCGAGCCAACTGACTCCGCGCAAACAAACCGTACCCCGCGCCTTTGATCGTCGACGGTCCGACGCGCGCGCCGCCGGTAAACGACACCGAAGACGTCGCCGCGCACGCCTCGCTCGCGCTGCGCACGCCCTCGACGTCCAGCGGTGGGCGCGCGCGATTGAATGGAACGCCCGATTGGGACATCACTCTCGAGCAAACTTCGATTCAAACGCGCTGAGACACGCGGCGAACGCCGTGAGCGGGCCCAGTGGGTGCGCAAAGTCTAGCGTGAAGAGGTTGTCATCGACGCGTCCGAACTGCGCGAACACGCGCGGGTGACTGGCGTCGTCCCCGGAGACGTCGGCGTCATCTTGCGCCGCCGCGCAAACCAACTGGAAATTCTTCACGCTCGGACGCGTGACGCGACCGTTAAAATTCAACACGTACGCTCGACACGACGCGTTCCACGCCGGACGCGCGCTCTCGAGCTCGTGCGAGACGGTCGGTACGTCGTCGGGTGCGGAACGCTCGGAATCGAAGAGCGACACCGCGAGCGAACGCGGACCGCCGGCGCCGAGCACGTTCACGGCGTAGCGAATCTCCGCCAACGCGCGACGCTGAGGAATTTCTTCTTCGTCGTCCGAATCGTCGCCCAGGTGACGCGGAAGCCCCCACGCGCGCGGTCGAGCGCCGGAGTCTAAGAGTTTGAAACGCGTCCCGATGAAATTCGCCTTGAGTTTACCGACGTAACTCGCGTGCGTTTCGTTGAGCGACCGCTCCGCGCCGTCGTCTCCGATCAAGTAATGCGTACACTTTGCTTTTTTACGCTTTCTCGCCACGAGAATCGGTACGGCATCCTCCAGAGTCGCAACCGTCGTCTCGCGTCCGTCTAAATACAGCACGTACGTCGGAAACGCGCCAAACGGACCCGGTTTTCGCAAGACGTGACACCGCACGTGCGTGCCATCGTTCGGCAGCGCGCGCAGCGTAAACGCACGTCTCGCACGCGCGTCGGCCCACGGTGGCAGAGGCGCGACGCGATCCATGACACCCCTCGTCTCGCGCCGCGCGCGCCCAGACTCCTCGCTGCTCGGACGCGGCGGCGCCGACGGCGTCCGCATCTCACCCTCACTCGCGCTCCTCGACCCCTCACCACCGCGCGAACCATCGCTCGCATCATCGCTCGCGTCTTCTCCCGACGGATGCACGGGCGCGGAATCCCGCCTTCGCACGAAACTCACCCTCGACGTCCTCGGTCCGTCGTCTCGCCGCCGGCTTCGCGCCGAGGGTCCACCCTCCCCGTCCCCGCTCATCTCCCGTCCCCCACCGCTCCGCTCACCGCGCGCGCGCGACAGAGGTTTCATGTACGACGCCTGTTTTCTTCCGCGTCGTCCCTCGCCCGCGTCCACCGTCGACATCACCCTCCGTCGCGACGATCTATTTTTACGCTCGAGCGCCGACCCACCGGCTCGTTCGATACGAACCGTCGTCGCGTCCCCACGTCGCGCGCGCGTCTCTCTCACCGTCTCTCGCGCGCGCGATCGACGCGTCGATCGATCTTCCGTCGTTTCCCTCTCGCTCGTTCGATCGCCGGTCGTCGAGCGTCGCCCAGTCGCGCGTCCCCGTCGACGAGGGAAAAAGCGCGTTCGCGTCCCCACGGGGACGTCATTTCGCCCCCGATCGATCATGGCGTCGAACGACGAGCTCAGACGACACGCCGCGTACCTTCTCGCGTGGTGCGGGGCGATTCGAGTCTCCACGTACGTCTTACAGTTCGCGCTCGGGGCGTCGGAGGAGGCGAACGCGTGAGAAGACGACGAACGGGCGCGCGACGAGGCGAGGATCGAACTCGAGGTGGATCGAACCAAGGACGAGTCGTGGAGACGATGGTGACCACGCACGGGACGGTGTGGACGACGCGAGGGGCGTGTGGGGTGGAGTGCGCGCGACGAGCGGTGGGAGGGGGGTCGTCGACGGCGGGCGTGGCGTTGGTGACGGAGTACGAACACGAGGCGAGCGAGGGCAGACGCGCGGGCGGCGCGCGGGCGTTCGGCGTCGACGTCGATGAGGGTACGGGAGAGGTGATGATTCGAGAACTCGGTGCGTTCGATGGAGACGCGAGTGGGTCGTCGATCGGGGCGGTGTTCGAGGCGCGATGGAGCGCGAGGGAGGGCGACGACGAGCGATGCGCGTTCGTCGACGCCGACGGGTTTTTGACGCTGGCGCGGGCGGAGGAAACGTACGGGGAAGGAGGCGGTGCGAACGCGCGTGGGATCACGTTTCACGCGCTCGATAAGGTGCACTGCGGTGGGGGAGGTTTGGGAATGGCGACGTGCTTGGATTGGCGAGCGGACGGCACGCTCGCGGTGAGCGCGGCAGATGGAAGTTTTCGCGTCGTCAGAGAGGAAACGTCCTCAGTCGAGGTCGTGGACGCGATCGAGGGCGCGCACGATTTAGAGATGTGGGCGGTGGCGTTCGATCTCGCGCGCGCGGACGTTTTGTACACGGGCGCGGACGATTGCGCGTTCAAGGTTTGGGATTTAAGAGCCGCGTCGAGGGCGACCGTGGTCAATCGAAAGACGCACGGCGCGGGAGTGACGTGCGTCTCCCCCTCGCCACACGACGACACCATCGTTGCCACGGGTTCTTACGACGATCACGTGCGTCTGTGGGACGTGCGAGCGCTGAAATCGCCCGTGAGCGAACTCAACGTCGGCGGCGGCGTGTGGCGATGTCGATGGCATCCGACGAGACGCGCGCTCGCGTGCGCCGCCATGGGCGGAGGTGCCGCGCTCGTCGACGCGAACGACAACGCGTTGCGTCTGGATTACACGTACGCCGAACACGGCTCGATCGTGTACGGCGCGGATTGGATGCGTGTGAATGACGAGAAGGAAGTCTTGGTGACGTGTAGCTTTTACGACAAGATGGTGCGGTGTTGGAGCGCTCCATCCGCCGCCGAGTCATAGCGGATACAAGTTGTGATATTACAGCGTGGTTCGCGCTAAATTACAAATTTACTACCGTGCGCGCGTGTCTAATGTTCCGTCGCGTCACGGCGTCCTGTTGAGCTTCTCGAGTTGGTCCACGCGCTTCTTCACGCCGACGAACGCTTCCTTGAACACGTTACTCACGCGCTCGGTGAGCGACGAATTCTCGACGTCTTTCTCGTCCAACGAAATCTCTGAGAACGCCGCCGCCGTCGCGTCCGCCCCCGTCGCGCTCGCCGCCGCGCTCGAGGATCCAGCGCCGTCCGAGGCTTCCTTTTCGAGTTTCATCTGCGCCCGGACGTACTCTCGCGACGGCAATCGCAGCGCCGCGGCCCATCCGGCGGTACGTCCTCTCTCAAACTCGTCACTCGTCGCTCGAAGCGCGTCTCGCAACGCATTCTTCTCCGCCTCCTCGTCGCGTCGTTCGTCAATCATCTCCTTCGCGCGCTTCTCCGCCAATCCCAACGCGTCCACGACGGATTTCCGCTCCTCCTGCACCCGCGACCGCATCTCTCGATATTTTATCTTCGTCTCCTCCAACTCCTCTCGCAGCGTCTCGCGCTCGTTCACGAGCGACAGCACCTCTCGCAAGACATCTCGCGCGCCGACGTTTGCGTCGGCGTCCTCGCCGCTCGCGATGTTCAAAGCCTCCGACAGCGATCTCACGAGAGATTCCCTCGTTTTCCGCAGTGCGACGTCCTCAACATCGCGCTCGCTCGTTCTCACCCGCCCTTGACGTCGAGTCGACGTCTTCTCCGCGCCCGCTCGCGTCGTCCCCGTCGCGCGCGTCTCGTCTCCAGTCATTCGTCCCAACCACTCGGCGCACCTCTCGCTCTCGCACGCGCGCGCCACGTCCAACGCGCGCTCGCCCGCGGCGTTCAAGAGGGTCAAATACGCCCTCTCCGGCGGATGCTGCGCGAAGACGCACGCCTTGACCACCTCTTTCGCGCACGACAGCGCGTCGCTCGCGCAGCTCAAATGCAAGAGCGTGTTCCCCTTGTCGTCCGCGATGGTGCACGGCACGCGCTTCTCGCGCAACAGCGCCTCGAGCGCGCGCACATCGTCCAGCGCGCACGCCCGGAACGCCTCCTCCGCGGCGAGCGAGAGACCGCCGTCGGTCGGGCGCGCCATGCTCTCGCGCGCGCGCGTCGCGCCCACGTCGCCCAATCGACGCGCCCGCGCGACGCCGCACTCTCGGACGCGCGCGTCGAGTGCGGACGACGCGAGCGAGCGACGAACGCGACCGAGATGACGAGCACGAATCCGTTCGCGCGCGCGGACGCGTGGCGGGCGCACCCGCTGCT
>CEVZ01026583.1_pt1 | contig 11182 bp, 8 predicted proteins | sample 361371 | NCBI WGS metagenome assembly CEVZ01 (sample SAMEA2620217, study PRJEB7988) | marine metagenome | isolation source: saline water (ENVO:00002010), including
TCTTCAATACTTACAACTGAAATTTCAATATTTGATTCAATTCCCTCAGAAACTTCATTTAATCCAGACTGAAATAGCGATTCTTCATATTTACTCCATTGACTTCCAACCATTTGAAATTTAGCAAATCTTAACACAACAGGTTCTTCCCAATCTGTTAAGTAGGTTCTTATAAATCTAATTGTTTTAAAATCAGAAATTGAACCATATGTTCTACTTGGGTTTCTAATTGGAATTCTAAATTGATACCATGTTGCTTCTCCTGATTTATCAATAATTTTATCAACTATATTATTTTTTCCAATTTCTAGATCTCCAGGTCTCAAATTCACCTCATATTCATAATAGCTTTCCGTATCTGATAATGTATTATCTTCATTTAAGTCTTCATTTTCTGGATAAGGTGAACCCTGAGAAGAAAAGTTCGAATTATTATTAAGAGGTGTATTACCCTCCATTCCATTATAGTTTTTATATCTCTCTAAAATCTTAAAATTTTCGTTATCATAATCATTTCCTAAATAGTATTTAAAATTATCTGCAGAAACATCTAACTTAATTTTTTCAGCACCTTCATTAGTAAGATTTATTTTATCAAGAAAATTATTCTTAAAATAATTAATTTCATCAGAATTTTTAAGGCCATCCAAACCAACATCTTGATTATTTCTAGAAGTTTCATTGTTCTCAAAAAAATTAGTTAGATATTGCTTTGTAGTCACTCTTCCCCATTCATTAAATTTTATTCCATCATTTGAGTAATCATGAGAAAGTCCATTCTCAAAAGAATGAACATTATCTTTCATAATATCCTCAGATACATTACCAAGATTAAAAATAAGTTTACCACCTGTTGAATTATTTCTATTAAATATTCCATCTAAAACTTTACCATTTTCTCCTTCAATAAATGGATCCATTAACCAAAACTCAATATATTGAATATTAGTTCTATCAAAATCTGTATCATTCTTAATACTTTTAGTAATAGCACCATAATTTGATTTTGGATCCCTCAATAATCCAGATGGCAATAAGTCTGTAGAATAATTATATTGTCCTCTTTCATTTGGAAAATAAGCAATATCAAAGATTGGTAGATTTGTATTAATTAGCTGTCTGTCTTGTTTTCTAAAAATATCTTGAGGTGATACTGCTTTTGTATAATTATTTTCTAGATCTTCTAATGTTATATTTTGTGGTTTAAGTGATCCACCATTAAGATAAAATATATTATCAATTGTATACCATGCAATTTTTGCCCTTTTAAATGAATATCCTAAATTATCCGAAGTCTGACTACTCATATCAAATAGATTATTTCTGGTAGCCGGTGTGGAACCTAATTTCCAGGAAATAGGAGATCCTCCAAGTGTTACAGGGATAACAGCACTTTCAAAATCATCAATATATGTAATACCTTCACCATTAATTATATTTGAAGTGCCTGGAACAATTTGAGCAAATTCACTACTAAAATTAATATTTGACTTTTCAGTAGTTGCTAGAAAGGGTATTGTATTTATTATTTTAGTCAAAAATTCACTTTCTTTATTTATATTAAAATCAAAACCATATTTTGTGTTTTTTACTGGCTCATTACCTACACTAAATCTTGTTATACCTCCCGGTCTTTCATTTAAATGAAATACTGTAAATCCCAAATCTATATTATCATCAAATTTATATTCAGCTCGAGCTCCTGATAACCATTTAGTTTGGAAATTAAATAAATCTGCTTTCTCAAAAGATATAGTAACTTCTTGACCTGAGGTTAAAATTGATGGATTCAAAATTCTAACACTACCTAAATTATAGTTTACTGTATAGTCAGTACCCTCAACAAGCCTTAAGTTACCTACCATTACAACTACTGAATTTTCAGATATATCTAATCCTGGTAAATTTATTTCACTACCCGAACCAGATGAAACAGTTCCAACTAAAAAAAATTTATTTTTTGAAAGTATCTCTGAAGCTTCATCTTGAGTCAAGGAATACAACTCATCAAAAACATATTTTTCAGATAACTGATTCTCATTATTTTGTATAAAATATGAATTTAAGGTTGATCCAAATGGCTCAAGAACTGGAAAAATTATATTTCCTTTATTTTTATTTATTGTTATTCCTTCAACAAAATCAAAATTACCATCAAATTGAGGGTCATTGAAAGAATTTAATTTATCTAAACCTAATAATCTAATAAGTGGTTTATCTCTCGTTAATATGCCTTCATTTATACTAGGATTATTGAACCCAACAGCATCATCTCTATAATTAATTCTAAGTTCAAAATTTTCTCTTTCAATTTGAGAAGCATTTATATTATATATATTCTTCATCATTAGATTCCATGTTGGAATCTCAGTATTTATATTAGAAGGCCTTAAAAGTTTAAGAAATATGATTTCATTATCTTCCCTATTTTGATAATCTTCTGTTAATTCACCAACTTTAAATCTATTCCCATTATATGTATACTCATATGATACTGCCAAAACCTCATCATTTTGAAGTCTTCTAAGCAATGAAATATATCCAAGGGTTTTATTGATTTCATATTCATCAATATCTAGTTTTCTTGCAGAAGTTACTTTTTCAAAATCAATTGTTTTTGATAAATTAAATTGACTAATTAATATATCATCTACTAAATCAACATTTCTTAAGTTATTATTATCTGATAAATTATTGAATAATTTATTAGAATTATTATCTGAAGGTCCGTTATTTCCAATGCCTATAAATCCATTGTTTTGATTAAAAATAATTTTTCCCTCACCTAAATCAGTAAAAGCAGCAAAGTTTCTAAGAGATTCAGAGTTATTTGTTCTATTTAGGATATAAACCTCAACTCTATTTATATTTATTCCTGAACTAACTAAAGGAATTGATTTCAACCATTTTTCATAATTATTCCTAAAGAAATGCCCAAGAAAAAAATGCCTATTCCTATCATAATTAGAACCTAATATTTCAAATTCTCTTCCTTGGAATCCATTATCTATTTTTATTGATTCACTTTTTCCTTGTTGTCTTGATAGAATTCCAGTTATACTCAAATTACCAAATTGTAATTGAGTTTTAACTCCAAATAAACTTTGAGCCCCTCTTAGAAGACTATTCTTAACTGGCATACTAACATTACCAACTTCTATTTTTCTTACTATTTCCTCATCAAAACCAGTATAATCAAGTTTTAAATTATTTTGAAAATCAAAAGTATTATTATTATCAAAATTTGCAGAAATTTTCAATTTCTCGCCAACCTTTCCATTAATATTTAGATTTATTTGCTGATCATAATTAAATCCACCATTTCTTTGTTGTCTAATTGGAATCGAAGGATTCTCTATTTTTTGAAATTTTGCTCCAAAATCTAAATTAACAAAGCCATTAACTTGAAGGTCAATGAAATTACCTCCAAATATTCTATCTAAGGACTCAGATATATAAATTTTAGGAATCAATCTTCCACTCTCAAGTGTATTTTCACCATCAAGACTTAATGACTTTTTTCTAAAATATTCTTTTATATTTCTTTTGGTACTTAGTTTATCATAGCTATTAAAAGGTATAGAAATTGATGGTCTATAATCTAGATTACCTATTTTTTCAGTTACATAGAATACTCTTGATGTATCATAAGAAGAATTAATTTTTAGCAGAGAAGTATTAAAATTTAATGGATTATTTGAAAATAAACTTGAAAAAGGATCAGAATGTCTATCTTTTAATGAATAAGATGAAAAAAAAGTAGGAGAGTAATTAATTGTAGTATCAAGATCTATTTTATTTCCATGAGCAAGGACATTATGAAAATTAAGTTGTAAGAAAACTATTATCAATAAAAGCTTAAAAATTGGATTCAAAGCAATTTTTTTAGAAATTATGATCTTTTAAGTACTTCTTTTATTAAATCTTCAAGAGAAATATCTTTATTTCTATCAAGAACATCATTAATATGTTTTTCAACAATATTTTTAGAAATACCTAAAGAAGATAAAGCTGATAACGCTTCATCTTTAATTGTATTGTCATAAATGACAGAAATATTATCTTCAATTTCTTCAAAAGAAATTTTATCTTTTAATTCTAATATAATTCTCTCAGCGGTTTTTAATCCTATACCTTTAACTGACTTAATTTTATTTGTATCAGCATCTATAATGGCTTTCTTTAATTCAATAGCTGACAAGGAGGATAATATCATAACTGCAGTACTTGGTCCAACTCCATTAATTGAAAGTAAACTTAAAAATGTTTCTTTTTCATTTACACTATTAAAACCATAAAGTGTATGAGAATCTTCTTTTATATTTAAATGAGTATAAATAAATATCTCAGATTTATCTTTAATTTTTGAATATGTCCTTAATGATATATATATATCATAACCTATTCCATTTACATCTAAAATTAATCTAGTAGGATCAATATAATTTTTTTTACCTTTTAAAAAAGATATCATAATTCAAATGTCATCAATATAGAAGATATTTCTTGCATGAAGTCTCTTTTTTTTGAACCAGGGGCATATACATAACCTTCTATATAATATATTCTATTTTTTTTTGAGTCATATATTACAATACTTTTAAATGGACCACCAGCTGAAATGTCACTTAATTTCCATAATCCCGTGGATTGAATAGCTAGGTTACCTTTAAAATTAATTTTTGATGATTCAATAGGAAATACATCTTGGATGTCCATAAATATATCAGAATCCTCCGAATCTTTTAAAAACTGTTTTGATATATAATCTCTTATTTTATAGATATTAGGACTCTCTGAACTAAAAACATCATAAAAATTTTTCAATTCGCTAGTTGAATAATCTTCATAATATATAAATATATTTTTTTCAAATTCTGGATCTAATTGTCTCAACCATAAGAAATTTGTTTTTTCATTATTAATATTTTTTGCTAAGTCATAACCAAATGGTATCCTTAATTTAAAACTATGGTCGTTAAGAATTTTTTGTGACAAATTATTTTTCTCTTTTGAAAAAATTTTATCATTAACTCTTCTCTTTAATTCATTTTCAAAATAGTTTAAAATTGATTGTCTATTATTTTTTAATTTTTCATAAAGACCTTCATCAGTATTACTAAATAAGTATAAAATTATTTGACCTTTGGCATATTGATCTCTCTTTGTAAAATAGAAGAGAGAGGAGTCAGCTTTTATTGATCTTAAAGATTCTTCGTTAAAATTTTTTCTCAATATCTGTGAGTCAAGGCTTTTACCGTCTAAAGTAAAAGCAATTACTATATTTTTAGCATGTTTTAATATACTGTTGAATTTCCTTGGTTTAATATACCTTAAATCAAATCGTGTTTCAGGTTGAGGTAATCCTGGGATATAGGATCCATATGTATCAACTAAAAGTCTTCCGATTTTCGCTTTGAACTTTGCTGAGTCCATAACTATAAGCATTTCATTATTTTCTCCGGAAGCTCTTGGTAGAAAAGAAGAATTTGTATTATTCTCTTTTATATTTTTATCACATGATATGTTTAAAAATATAATAAATAAGAATATGGCAAAAACTTTTAGTCTATCTATCATTGTTTATTATTTATAAATATTAATTTTAAATAAAAATAACACAATATGAATAAAGAACTTTTAAATAAAGCAATCACATCTTGCTTTGCAAAAATAGCAAGAGTTGACGGAAATATTGGAAATGAAGAATTGGATATTATTAATTCTAGTGAAATTTTAAAAAAATACAAATCTGGAAATATTGAAAGTATAGACACTAGTGATTTTTTCAATAAAATTCAAAATCAATATGGTGAGATAATAAAAAATAACTTAGAAGAAGAAGAAAAAGAGACTTTTATTAGTGAACTAGTAAGTTTGATTAAATCAGATAATGAAGTTCATGACCATGAGTTTTTTTTATTAGGCCATGTAGCTAATAGTATTGGATACAGTCCTGAAAAAGTAGCAGAAATTATACAGAGTAAAGGAATATCAAGCTCAAAATCAACTGGTTGGTTTTCTTGGCTATTTAGTTAATATATAATTAGATATACTTTCTATTTTTTTTCGTTATCAGAACTTGATTCTTTTTCTATTTCTTTTTTTATCTCTCGAGAAGCATCTTTAAATTCTCTTATACCTTTACCAAAACCTTTAAAAATTTCAGGTATTTTATTAGCTCCAAAAAAAATAACAACAATAAGTCCGATGATTATCCATTCCCATCCACCAGGCATACCGATTGCGAAAATTATATCCATATTTTAAAATTTATAATTGTAAATATAATAAAATCATTTTTTCATAATCCATTTTTCAGGATCCAACTTAATATTATTTTTCCAGATTTGAAATTGAAGTTGAGTTATACCATCTTTATTAGTTACCAAATCTGCAATTATTTGACCTTCACTAACTACGTCACCTTTATCTACTTTTAAATTTTTAAGTTTAGCATATAGTGTAAAATATTCGCCATGATTTATAATTATTACATTATTCATACCTGGAATAAATGCAATGGTAGATACTTTACCTGTATAAACAGAATAAACTTTTGAAGTATTACTAGTCTGAATATCAACACCATCATTTTTAACTTTTATGCTTTTTATGACTGGATGAGGATGCTCACCAAATTTATTTGATATAAAACCTGATTTTACTGGCCAATCTAATTTCCCAATATTCATTTCAAATCCTTCTGTAATTTCCAATAAATTTAAATCTTTATCAGATTTTAATAATGCATTTTCTTTTCTAATAATTTCTCTAATCAGCCTATCTAATTTTTCAAGTGCAATTTTTCTTTGATTAATTTCTTTTCTGAGCTCTCTTTCTTTATTTCTCAAGTTAGAAATAATTTTTCTTTGACTGTTCTTTAATTTTTGTAACTTATTGTTTTCATTAAGTTCCTCTTTTAACAAAGATTTTTGCTTTAGATTAACTTTAACAAGCCTGTCTTCCTGAGTTTCTAATTCTTCCGATACTTTATTAATTTCCTGAATTTGATTTTTTCTGAATTTCGAATATTGAAAAATATAATTAAATCTTCTAAACATTTGATTATAATTTTTTGAAGCGAAAACAAATGTTAATTTATCAAGAGAAGATTTTGATTTATATGAATAATAAATCATTTCTGAATATTCATTATTCAGTACTTTTAAATCTCTTTTCAAAGAAGATATTAAAATCCTTTTTATTTGAATCTCATCTAACTGAACCTCTAAGTCTTTTCGAAGATTAGAAATTAAATTTTGTCTATTTTTAATCTGTTTATTAATAACATTTAATCTACCTACTGTTAATTTTTTTGACTTCTCTGTTTCCAGCAAAATTTTTTCTGCTTCTTGAATTTTACTCAATGTTAAATCTCTTTCATTTTCTAATGAAGATCTTGAGCCTTCTTGTGAATAGATATAGATATTTGATAAATAAAATAATATAAATAAGAAACTAAATTTTCTTAAGTGCATACTTTGATGGAATATTAAAAGGAAATTTTAAGGGTCTATTGGTTCTCTCAACTTCCTTAAAATTAAAGTTTATATTAGTAATTACTGGAACACTACTATCATCTAGGTAACTAACTGATGTAAACAAATGACGTCCTGGAAATAAAATATTTCCAAGAGGCTTGAAGTTTTCATAGTCTACAGTTAACAAATAATTAGTAATTTCATCGAACAGTATAAGCTTTTCAATTTTAGATGTTTTAATATTAATTAAGTTTTGAGATTGAATTGATTCTTTTTGTTGAACTATTTTAAAATAATTTCCTTCCTTTTCTAATTTATCATTTTGTGATATATCATATAATAAATTGCCAGTTAAAATTGATTCAAGTTGATCAAAATTAAGTTTAATCTTAAATTCTCTTTCAATTATATCAGGAGTCGATTGAATAACTTGCTTATTAACTCTATCAATTATAAAAAAATCATCCTTTGTTATTAAACCTCTAGCAGCTTCAACTCCTAAAGCAACCCTAACTGAAAACCATATTCTTTCATTTTTTTCTATTCTCATATTAAGTGTAGCATTTATCAACTGATTTTCATTTTTATATTGAAATTTAGATTTGGTTGATAAAAATTTATAATCGATTTCTTCCACGCTAAAGTCATCAAACTCAATTTTAGAAGATTCTGTTGAAATAAATTCTTTCTTACAAGAAGTTAGAAGAAGAGCTAGAATAATAATTTTAAATTTATTAAATGGCATTTTTGCAAAAGTAATAATAAATTTTTTACCTAGAATCTATTATATGATCTTATTCACCAGTAAAATCTGGACATCTTTTTTCAATGAATGCTTTAACTCCCTCATTAAAATCTTTTGTTTTTGAGCAATCAACAAATAAGTTGATTTCTTGTTGAAATCCATCAACCTTTATGTCATAATAATTATTTACTGATCTAATAACATTTTTTATAGCGACTGGAGCTTTTCTTTTAAAAATTAAAATTAACTCATGAGCTTTTTTTAAAGCTTCATTATAATTTTTAGCAAGGTCATTAACAAGATTATACTCATAAGCTTTTTGAGCAGAAATCATATTAGCAGTTAGCATAATTTCTAAAGCTTTAGACTTTCCAACAATTTGAGATAGCCTTTGAGTACCTCCATATCCTGGAATTAAACCAAGGTTAATTTCAGGTTGAGAAAATTGAGCATTTTTAGTTGCTATTCTTAAATGACATGCTAAAGACAACTCACATCCTCCACCTAATGCATAACCATTTACTAAAGCAATAACGGGAATAGGCATTCTCTCAATTTTATTAAATAAGTCATGACCATTTTTACAAAATTTTAATGAAGAATCATTATCTAATTGAGTAAATTCTTTAATATCAGCACCAGCAACGAATGATTTATCACCCTCTCCTGTAATAATTACTCCATACTTATTTTTTAAATTATTATCGATATAATCAAAACAAGATTTTAATTCTTTAATAGTCTCTTGATTTAAGGCATTTAAATTCTTTGGTCTATTTATTTTAATTAAGTAATAATCTTTAGTCACTTCAAAAAGTAAATTGTTATATCTAATCATTATGTTTTGTTTTTAGTCTTTTTATCATTATGTCAATTGTTCTATCTAAATCGAATTCAGCCATCCAATTCCAATCTCTTTTTGCATATTCATCATTTATAGAATTCGGCCATGAATCAGCAATTTTTTGTCTATAATCAGGCTCATAAATTATTTTAAATGATTCATTAATTTTATTTAACTTTTCAAAAATCATAGAAGGATTTATGCTAAATCCTGAAATATTATAACTTGATTTAATAGACAATTCTTTTTTGTTTTCTTTCATCAAATTAAAAATAGAATTAATAGCATCATCAATATATATCATTGGTAATATTGTTTCTTTATTTAAAAAACATTTATAGTCTTTATTATTTAAGAAAGAATAAAAAATTTCAACGGCATAGTCAGTTGTTCCCCCACCCGGTAAAGTATTAGAACTTATAATTCCGGGGAATCTAATACTTCTTATATCAGTATTATATCTTTGATTATAATATTCACACCATCTTTCCCCAGCAAGCTTACTAATACCATAAACCGTACTAGGTTCCATAACACAAAATTGATTTGTATTATTTTTAGGAGAAGTTTCGCCAAATACTGAGATAGAACTAGGCCAAAATACTTTCTTAATAAACTTATTTTTTGCAAGCTCTAAAATATTAAACAAAGAATTCATATTAAGATCCCATGTTTTCATTGGATTCTGTTCTCCTTTAGCAGAAAGAATTGCTACGAGATGATATATTTCAGATATATTATACTTTAAAACCGTTTTTTTTATTTCATCATAATTCAAAGCATCTAACTTTTGATAAGTTAAATCTGATGATGAATTATTTCTTATGTCAGATAATACAATTTTATCGTGTTCTATATTTTTTGATAAAAAACTAGAAAGCTCTGAACCTAGTTGACCTTCAGATCCAATAATTAGTATTCTACTCATTATGGGTTATGATTAATAATTTTTAATTTACATTAAAATATGTAATCTAATTAAATTTTAAAAATGTATAAAGATTTTAAAACTCATCTTGAAAATGAAATAAAAAATACAAAGAATTCAGGATTATTTAAAAAAGAAAGAATTATTACATCTCCACAAAGTTCTATTATAAATACTAACAATCAAAAAGAGATAATTAATTTATGTTCAAACAATTATCTAGGATTATCATCTCATCCAGAAGTATTAAAAGCTGCTAAAGATTCTATAGATAGTCATGGATTTGGAATGTCCTCAGTTAGATTTATATGTGGAACACAAAATATTCATAAAGAACTAGAAGAAAGTATAAGTAAATTTTTAGGGACTGAAGATACAATCTTATATGCAGCTGCATTTGATGCTAACGGTGGACTTTTTGAACCCTTGTTTGGTCCTGAGGATGCAATAATATCAGACGAATTAAATCATGCTTCAATAATAGATGGAATTAGATTATGTAAAGCTCAGAGACATAGATATAATCATAATGATATGATTAATCTAGAGGAAAAACTTAAAGAAACAGAGAGTTGTAGAGCAAGAATAATAGTTACTGATGGAGTATTTTCAATGGATGGAACAATAGCTCAATTAGATAAAATTGTTGAGTTAGCTAAAAAATATAATTCATTAATAATGATTGATGAATGCCATTCTACAGGATTTATGGGAGAGAAAGGGATGGGAGTTCATGAGCTAAAAAATGTTATTGGGAAAATAGATATTATTACAGGTACATTAGGTAAAGCTTTAGGAGGAGCATCAGGAGGTTTTACATCAGGAAGAAAAGAAATTATTGAAATTCTAAGACAAAAATCAAGACCTTATCTTTTTTCAAATACATTGGCACCCTCAATTGTTGGTGCATCTTTGAAAGTTTTTGAATTAATTAAAAATGATTCCTCATTAATTAAAAAACTTCATAATAACACAAAATACTTTAGAGAAAAAATGTCTTCTTTAGGTTTTGATATTACAAGTGGAACACATCCTATTGTTCCTATAATGTTATATGATGCGGTTTTAGCAAAAAAAATGTCAAACCAACTTCTAGATATGGGAGTATATGTCGTTGGTTTTTACTACCCAGTAGTTCCAAAAGATAAAGCAAGAATAAGAGTTCAATTATCTGCTGGTCA
>CEVZ01051356.1_pt1 | contig 11176 bp, 8 predicted proteins | sample 361371 | NCBI WGS metagenome assembly CEVZ01 (sample SAMEA2620217, study PRJEB7988) | marine metagenome | isolation source: saline water (ENVO:00002010), including
CGCGGGCGAGGGAGACGACGAGGGGGACGACGTTCGATCCCGCGACGCGAGAGACGGCGCGAACGTCGCGTCGATCGCGCGCGTGGAGGGCGCGAACGCGTGGGACAGATGCGCGCGTGATTTTTTGAAAATTCACGGCACCCTCGCGCGTGGAGAGACGTCGCGATGGGTCGAGACCCGCGCGCGCGCGCTCGAAGGATCGAATTCGATGTGCGTGACCGAATGACTGACGCTCGAGCGGTTCGTTGGACGACGCAGACGGCTTTTTGTACGCGCATCGCACACATCAATCATGGACGACTCGTCTCCGGCGCCGCGCGTCACGGGAGAGACGCTCGGTAACTTTGTCGGGAAGAAGGTGCTCGTCGTCGGTGAGGTGAAACCGATGGATGAGAACACGGCGACCGTGACGATGGCTGATTCCAAGGTGATCACCGTGAAACTCGCGAGCGGCGGATCGTTCAACTCCAAGTACGTCGAGTTTGAGGCGACGGTGGACGGACCGACGGAGGTGACCGAGTCGAACCGCGTCGAGTTTGGTGATGATTTCGATCAGTTCTCGTACGGTGAGTTGTGTAAGCTCATCAACGGTAAGGCGAAGGAGATGTTTTTCTGATTGAGCGAACGCGTGGAGACGAGACGAGACGAGAATAATTGTTAGACGCTTTGGATCCGACGTCACGATGAAATGTATCTGCGATAAATTACTCTCTACAGCGTTTACGCGTCGCCCGTCCATTCGAACTGCACGCTGTCGCGCTCGAGCGACGCGCGAACGATCGCGTTGACTCGATCGCGCAAATCCTTGCCCGGAAAACGGTTGATGACTTCGACGCCGAAGCCGCTCACCAAGAGCGACCGCGCCGTATCCGTGCTCAAACCTCTCGACCGAATGTAGAAAAGCTCTTCCTCTTCCAAGTCACTCACGGTGCATCCGTGCGTGCATTTGACGTCATCCGCTATGATTTGCAAGTTCGGCTTGACGTTGACCGTCGCCTTGGGCACGAGGAGCAGGTTTCTAGAGAGCTGCTGCGCATCCGTGCGCTGCGCGAGACGGTTCACTTGCACGTTGCCGTCGAAAACGCCTCGCCCCGTGGGCGCACTCACGATGCACTTGTGCAATTGGTCGCTCGAACCCTCTTCGAAATCTAACTGCAGCTTGCTGTGTAAGTCTAAGGTTTGGTTCGCTCCGGCGAGGTTGAAACATCCGAGCACCGTCTCGGTTCGCGGGCCGAGCTGCTTGATGTTCAAGTCGTGTCGAGCCGTCTTGCCTCCCACGGAGACCTCGTTCACCTCGTACTTGGACTCCTCTTCTTGCGTAACGAGAGTCGTGCGCGTGTGCGTGGCGTTGCGTCCGTGGTTTTGCACGAGAAAGTGCTTGAGCGACGCTCCCTTCGAGAGCGTGATTTCGCACACGCCGTTTTGCCAGTACGCGCCCTCGCCTTCGCCGGCGAAATCTTCCACCAAGGATAACTCACCGCCCTCCTCGACGACAACGGTGACGCGCGGCGCGGACACGCGCGTGTTCGCGTCCTCACCGCTCGTGGAGAGTGACACGATGTGAATCGGCGCCGCGCACTTCGCGCCCGCCGCCACGCGAATCACCACCACCTCCGTCGCGCTCGCCGCGTTAATAGCCGCGAACACGTTCCCACGCACCGCGCTCTGCGCCCCGGTCGCCGCATCGCCCGCACCCACACTGACGCTCACACCGGCGTTCTTCGCACCCTCGAGATCGCTCTGCGCGGCGTCGAGCGCACCGTCCACCAAGACGACGACGACGCCCGCGTTCTCGACCCTCGCCCCGCTCGCGTCCGCTTTCGCCCCATCCTTCGGTCCCTCGAACTCCGCCGCCGTGAGCGCGCTGAAATCCGTGAACCTATATTCCTCGTTCCGATTCGTCGGCGCGCGCGCGTCTCGAAGACTCCGCGCCTCCTCCGTCGTCGCCAACGCGCCGTTCCCTCTCGCCGCGCGCGTCGCCCGCGCCGCGAACCCATCCTCCGCGTTCACCACCGCCGTCGCCGCCGTCTTTCCGCGCCCTCGACGCATCGCCGCACCTCCGCGCGCGCGTTTTCCATCCACCGTCGGCATCGCGCGCGCGCGCGCCGTCGCCGTCGCCGTCGTCATGGCCGTCAGCGCCGTCATGTCGATGACCTCTCGCCGTCGACCCTTCCCGAGGACGCGCGCGTCGTCGCCGCGACGCCGCGCGCGTCGCTTTCGCGGGGACTCTCGCGCGACGTCGACGGAAGACCGTTCGCGCGTCGAGTTCGCGCGCGGGGGGACGTTCGCGCGTCGTTCGCGCGTCGCTGTGACGTCCGTCGACGACGACGCGCGCCTGGGACGTGTGGATGAGCATGACGAGTCATGACCCGCCGTTTGTCCCCCCCCCTCTCTCTTTCCCTCCTCGCCCCGTCCCAGACCGCGACGCGCCGCCGGAGAGCGCCCGCGCGCGATCGTCGACGATGTCGCGCGAGACGTCGCGACGACGCGGATTTGAGATTCCCGCGTCGCCGTCTCCGCGCGCGAGCGACGCGGGAGTGAGAGACGCGCGGGAGGGGACGAGCGAGGACGCGGCGCGCGCGAAAGCGTGGGCGCTGAGCGGATTGACGCCGCCGGACGGTGTGGACGGTGGAATCGGTGGTGACGCGAACGCGAACGCGAATGCGAATGTGAGGGATGCGTCGTCCCCCGCGCTGGGATCGCGCGGATCGTTCTCGCGCTCGGCGTCGGGGGGCGGGGTGTCGGCGCTGAGCGACTCGCTGCGAAGGATCGATAGCGGGTTGTTGTTTAACACGGACGAGACGGGCGCGGGTGGATTGACGAGCGCGGGGAAAAAGAAGTTGATGCCGGATGATTTCGACATACTCAAGCTCGTCGGGCAAGGGGCGTTCGGGAAGGTTTTTCAGGTGAGGAAAAAGGATAGCGGCGGTATCTACGCCATGAAGGTGATGAAGAAGGATCGCATCATCGAGAAGGATCAGGCCGAGTACACCAAAGCCGAGCGGGACATCTTGACCGCAGTAACGCATCCGTTCATCGTCAGTCTGCGATTTTCGTTTCAGACGACGAGCAAGTTGTATCTGATTTTGGAGTTCATCAACGGCGGGCACTTATTTTTTCAATTGTATCAGCAAGGTACGTTCGGAGACGATTTAACGAGATTTTACATCTCGGAGATTTGTCTCGCCATCGGTCATCTGCACTCGCTGAACATCATGCACCGTGACTTGAAGCCGGAGAATATTCTCGTCGACGTCGACGGTCACGTGAAAATCACGGATTTCGGCTTGGCGAAGAAAATCTCCGAGGACGAGCGCGCCAACTCGCTCGCCGGCTCCATCGATTACATGGCCCCGGAAATTTTAAACGCCAGGGGCCACGGTAAGACCGCGGATTGGTGGTCCGTGGGCGTGTTGATGTTTGAGATGTTAGCCGGCACACTGCCATTCAAGGGTAAGAACAAACAAGCCGTCCAAAAGGCAATTTGCTCTGAAAAGGTCAAAGTGCCGAATTATTTTCAACCCGAAGCCGTCGGTCTCATCAAGGGCATGTTAGCGAAAGATCCGACGGTGCGTCTCGGTCGAGGTGAAAACGGCACGGCGGACGTCAAAGGGCACAAGTACTTCAAAAGCGTCAACTGGGAAAAGATTGCGGCAAAGGCTGTGCCCCCGCCTTTCAAGCCGAACGTCAACGGCCGGCATTGCACCGCGAATTTCGACGCGAGATGGACCGATGTCGATCCGGTGGATTCTCTCGCCGCGACGCCGGTTTCCGGCGAGCAACACAAATTCACGGGTTTTACGTACGTGTCCAACTTCATGGAGGAAGCCATGTCAAAGCTCGAGAACGTCAACGTTCGCGCCGGCGCAGACGACAAGGATGGATCAGGAAGCGACGAAGAGGGTGAAGATGGGCGCAACACTCTCGATGATACCTTGGACGAGCTCGATTTATCGGAGGATGAAAGCGCCGAAAAAGAAGCGCCGTCAACACAGACGCCAGCGATGAACGTGCAGAAACCACCCAAATTGCGTCCGGACGCACCGGCGTTCGTCCCGGGACGTTAAACACGTCACCACACAAATAATACAAATAATACAGCCGCACCCCGCGCCGGCATTCTCGGCGCGGTTGCGATCAGCGCAGCGTGTAATATAATTCTCTTGTAGCTCAGCAAAACGGTTACCCAGTCGCCGCACACCCGCGCTCGCGCGCGCGCATCGCGCGATCCCACGCCGGCGCCCGTTCGTCCGCCCGACGATGGACGTCGCCGTCGACCTCGTCGGCCTTCCGCAGGTTGTCGATCCCTCGCAGCGACATTTCGTCGTGCAAGTGTCCCCGTTCAGCACTTTCCACGAACTGCGCGTCCTCGCGTGTCGCCGCGCGGGCGTGTCGTTGGAAGAGGCGAGACTGCACTACAAGGGTAAAGTGTACCCCGACGCCACGACTGTGGGCCAGCTTCGTGGCAACAGGTCCTCCAACACGCTCAAGGTGGCGCTTATGCCCGATCCCTCAGCCAAACGGCAAACGATGGACCAAGAGCTTCGACGACTTCGAGAGGCCGCCAAGCAGAGATACGACAGTTCGAGCCCGACGGCATCGTCGGGGTACTCGCCCGCGAGCGATCAAGGCTCCGAGGGACGAAGTCCGTTCTCACGAACGGAGGATTCACCGAGGGTGGGTGATTTCGGGCGCATTCGCGAGCTCGCCGAGCGCCGCGCGACGCCGAGCTCGCGGTCGCCGAAACCTCCCGCGGGCGCGCGTTCGGTGCACACGCCTGCGAGCGCGCCGCGCGGTGATGGCACCGACCATTCACCGTCGTCGGTGCCCCCGAGCGGTCGCGCGCGGGAGGAAGCGGCGGCCGACGCGCGCCGTCGAATAGAGGCGAAGGCGCGCGAGTGCCAAGAGTTTGAGCGCGAACTCTCCAATCTCGAGCGGTTCGGCACCGCCGACGACGCGACGCGCCAACGCCTAATCTTCTTGAGCGAGACTTTCGAGCGCGCGCTCTTGTTTTTCGACGGCGTCGATTCGCTCGGCGACGACGACGTTCGAGCGTGTCGAAAAGCGGCGGTTCGCCGCGTCGACGCGCTGAGCGACAGGGCGAACGTCTTGAAAAACCTCGTCGACGATAATCTTAGACACACGTAGGCGTTCGCGCGATCGTGTCGCGCGAACGTGTTGTAGCTCACACGCATAGCTAGCTCCCGCGCGCGCGTCGTCCGCGACGCGTCCCGAATAATATTCCGTTAGAAACAGTTAGTTTCAAAACGACCCAACCGCACTCTCGCGCCCGCCGTCATGGCGCGAGGCGGGCGTCGGTCGTCGCGCGCACCGTCGAGCGACGACGAAGACGACGCGACCGATGCGCCGCGCACGCCCGACTCGAACGCGAACGACGTGTCGCTGAAGTACCGCATCGGAAGCACCGGGAAAGAGGCGCGCGCTCGAGCGAAACTGTTGCGAAACGCGTCGCGACGCAAGCGCGAGGCGCGAAGCGCGCGACGCGCGAACGAACGGTCGCCGTCGCTGAGCTCGGAGAGTTCGCCCGAGCTCGCGGGGTCGACGACGGTGGAGGCGCTCGGGAAGAGAAAGGAGAGCGCGGCTGAGTACAGAAAGCTTCGAGCGGTGCTCGAACGCGTGAGTTTAGCGGAGAATTTTGAGAGCGGGGATGAATTGTACGTCGAGTGCGGCGACGACGCTCGAGTCGTGAAGGCGTCGACGTTCGTGTCTCGGGTGCGGATGAATGAGGCGAGGTTGGATGAGGTTGAACGCGCGTACGGGGCGAGCGGAACGGTGTGGCCGACAAAGGCGGCGGCGAGACGAATGCCCTCCGCGTGTCCGGATCGAGATCGCGACGAACCGCGAGATGATGCATTGGATTTGTTACCGGCGGAAGTCTGGGAGCGCGTTTTCGCGTCGGTATCCCTGAGGACAGCAGTGCGAATGGCCGCGGCGTGTAAGTCGCTGTGGGTGCTTTCGCAGCGAAAGTTCATCGTCAATAGACGTTACGAATCTATTTTCGGTCGCGCGTTGGCTTCCGAAGACGAGCGCGCCGAGAGGACGATGATGATGTCATATTTATCTAGTGAGAGGTGGTTGGAAGACGCTCACTTGGGCGAGACGGTGTTTCCAAAGCCGGTGCACTTCAGCGTCGGTCCGAGTTTCGTGAGAGGTTTACTCGCCGACGAGACCACGGTGACATCGTTCGATAGGGAAAAGGTGAAAATTTGGTACCACGGCGCGGGTATTCGAGGGGACGATGACGCGGGTGGGCGGTTGGCATCATTGTTCGTTGAGAAAAAGAGTTCGGCCACTCGTGGATTGACCGCGTTAGCGATAAACCAAACGAGCATCGTCGCCGGCGACGATGGAGGTCGACTCCGCATTTGGCACAGCGACACGCTCGAGTACGTACAGCGACGAGCGCACGCGATTCCAAACGATAACGCCGTCTCCGCTCTGTGTGGTATTCCAGCAACTTCTCTCGTGGTGTGTGCGAGTAGGCAGAGTTCATCTCTCGAAATTTGGGAAACAGAGGATGTGACATCCGTGACGTCACTTCCGTTGGTCGAAGGCACCGATGAACAGAGGCACGGCGTGACGTGCATGAGCATGTTCGGAGGAAACTCATACGGGCGCCATAGGTCGCACATCGGCGCGACCTCACGAATGTGGGCTGGGACGACTTCTCAGAAAGTCGTCGGCGTGGACCTCAATCATGCGAACATCGTGGACACGTTGAGTCTTCCGGAATCATGCGGACCAGATGCCGGGATTTCCGCGATCGCGGTCAATGGTCCACTCGTAAGCACGACCGTGAAAGGTTTCGGGGCCGTGATTTGGGACCGACGAGGCATGCCGCAAGAGCAAATTGTGGCACGTTTCGATTCCCCATTCGCTTCCTCCGTGTGCGAGTCTGAACAATCGAGTTGCATCGACCTCGAGGATTTCGCGCTTTGGACTTCGAATCCTGGAGACCCCGGCGTGTGTATGTTTGACATACGCAAGACGTTCGGACCGCCTCGAAGGCAAGACCGTTGGGTCGTGGGATCACCCGAGAGGTATTCGCCGGCGTGCGTGCTTCGTCCACGCATGCGCACGCGCGGGTTCAGCGAAGAAGTTAACGTGGGATGTTTCGCGCGCGTGCCCGGCGAACCGGGTGCTGTCATACTCGCCCCAGACGCGAGTTGTAGCGACGCGAGGTGCTCTATATTCTCGAAAAGGAACGATCTTCCGACGGCGCAGGAAATTGAAGAGCTCGAAGTGGCCGACGTTGACGACGGTTGGCGTTCGAGACGGACGCGAAAGCAAGGGAAACCACCGCAGCCGAAATCGCGCGGAAGGTACCCAAAACGACAATAGAGGACAGATTGTTAATAGTTTTAGAAATAGCAGCGCGCAGAGTAATATTAAATTCAGTTTCAGTTTTCAGTTAGAGAACACCGCGGGCGCGAAGACGGGCTCGTTCTTGTCAATCACGAGCGTCTCACCATCCACCTCGATTTTCAGCCTACGCTCGCCGCTTCCTTCCTTGATCACCTTTTTTCCCTCGCTCGCCACGTACATGTAACGCAAATCTCCAGCGTTCAATTCCACCACAATTTGCCAACGATCCCTACCGACGCGCTGCATCGCCAGCGGTTTTTTCATCTTCGCGTCACTTCCTACTACGCTCAATGTCACGCCCTCCGGTAACTTGCACTGCGTCGCCAACGTCATCTTCACCTTCGGGCCGTTCTTCCGCGCCACCGATCCCACACCATCGCCGACCGCCGCCGTCGCGCGCTCCGCCCGCCTCGGTTTCGCCGCCGCATCTCGCGCGCCTCTCTTCGGCAACTTCACCTCTCGCTTCACGTTACTCGCGATGGGAATGTCCGTCACGTTCGTTTTTCTCCGCACCTCGGCGCGCTTCGCACTGTCACCGACCGCATTCGCGCGCAATCGACCGTTCCGTCTCGCCTCCAACGCCGACGACATCCTCGTTTTGTCGCTCGCCGCCAACGCGCGCTTCCTCTCCGCGATGTTTTGGTTTCGGACGTCGAGCGCGATCTTGTACAGCGCCAGAGGAGCGCCCAAGAGTAATCCACACTTGAACGCCGCGCTTTGCAACGGCGTGAGCGCGGGCACCGTGGGTGCGGAGACGAGCGATGACGAGTCGGTTTGAACGATCGGTTTGAGCTCGCGCGCGTCGCGCCCGGCGCGAGCGACGGAGGCTTCGCGCGCGCGTCGCGCGTGACGCTGGAGGTCGGTGCGCGAGCGCGCAGGTGCGCGGAGCGCGGCGAGAGACGCCATCGAACGCGCGCGTGTGACGTTCCGCGCGCGGGCTCGCGTGGGCTGTCTCTGGGAACGGCGCGAGAAAACATTACATACTCATTATTTCCTTCTCTTTGGCGGCGGACTTTTGCGTGATTTTCGACACCGCATCGTCTGTCATCGCCTGGAGAGACTTTTCAGCGCGTTTTTGTTCATCCTCCGACATGTCCGCGCGCTTGATTTCTTTTTGCGCCTTGTGGCGAACGTTACGAGCCGCAATTTTCGCCGTCTCGCCGAGCTTGCTCGCCAATTTACAAACCTCCTTGCGCATGTCTTGGGTCATGGCGGGGATCGGGACGATGAGACCATCGCTCGATTCTTTTGGCACGAGTCCCAGCGGGGAATTCATGATGGCTTTCTCTACGTTTGGTTTGGTGCTAGGATCGAAGAGCGTCAGCGAGAGCGTCTGCGAGTTGGGCGCCGTGATGGTTGCCAAGTGCGATAACGCCGTCATCTCTCCGTACACATCGACCATGATGTGATCAATCATCCCCGGCGACGCGCGAGCCGTGCGCAACTGTCCTAGATCAACCTCGAATGCGTGCACCGCGCTCTCGAATTTACTACGTCGCGCGGAACCGAAACAAACGAGCGCGCGTCAGTCTCGCATCCATCGTCTTCAGTGCTCTTCTTCTCGTCGCGAAACGCAGACGTACCTCCGCCACTTTTTAGCGTCGTACTCCACCACCTCTCCATCGTTCCCGCCGCCCTCCTCGTCGTCGTCGTCGTCGGCTTCGACGACGGGCGCCGGCTCGTGTTGTTTGTTCTTCTTCTTGTTCCTCTTGCTGTAGTCCCGAACCGCGATTCGCGCGACGTCGATCGATCGCGCCGTCGCGCGCGACGCCGACGCGCCAGTGCCGACGCCCGTCGTCGCGCGCGCGCGCGCGCGCGCGCACATCTCCCGCGCGGCGGTCGTGCAGAGCGCGCGGCGAGCTGACTCGGCATCGTCGTCGACGCGGCGCGACGACGCTGAGATCGAGACTGGACGCGGCGCGAGCGCGTCGCGAGACGCGCGCATCGCGCGCGACGCCGCGCGCGCGATCGAACGGGACGACATCGCGACCGTCGTTTGTGTGCGCGCGTCCAAGTGGGGATGACGGTTGGCTACGGTGTCTACGCGTCGTTATTACGCTTTCAATTTTTTCTTGACGAATTCTCGCGCGTCGTCCGCGTGGAATCGCTCGAAGTGGTTCCTGAGCATGGCGCTCGTGGAGAGCGTCACGCCGTCGAACGCGCACTGGTAGCGCATCGGGGCCACCTTTATTGAATTCATCTGTACGAAGGCGTCCATGTCCGTCACGCTGACGTTGCGCCTGAGTTGCGCGGCGGATTCGATGGAGGGATTCATCGCCTTGGAAGGAATGACGGTGTCGAAACGAATGAGTTTTCTCGTCGGTTTGTGACGCTTCTGTACCTTGGGCAACGAACCGGGCGACGTCGACGACGGGTCGTGGACGAGCGCAAACTGTTTCGACGACGGTGTCGCGTCGTAGAGATGACGTTCCGATGTGTGACTGGCGTGTTTCTGCGCGGCGTCGTATCCCGTGGATTGCCAATACTCTTGATCTCGTGTCGGATCCGGAGCGTTATTGGCGACTGGTTCGATCGAGCGATCGTGGCTCGGTCGCGCGACTGAGACATTTTCCGCGGACCTGTTGGAGTGTTCGTACGACATCCGCATCATCATCTCTCGCATAGCGGTGAGTTCACGCTCGAGAAGATCAATCTTCGCGATGTTGTATTCGTACTCTCGCGTGGGAATGTGTACCATACCGTTGGAAACCGCGACTGGACGCATTTTCGATTGCGGCGTGTCTTCGCTCGTCGGCGATTTCACTCGGTTTCCACCGGACGGACCATCGGTGGCTCCTGATTGAGGTGATTCAACGATGGGAGGTTTAGAGTACACAGCGCGCGGGGTGACTTGGCTCGTCGACTCAACGGGTTGAACGATTGTCGTTTCTCTGTGCTCCGCCTTCGGTTTCGGAGTCGCAGCCGGAGCGGCGGCGACAGGCTTTTTTATGAGCGGCTCAATGACTTCGCCTGAACTCCATCGTCTGCATGCATCCGCATATTTTGCCGTGACGTATTGACGCAGGTACGCAAACTCCGTGAATTCCTTTCCGTCCAACTTGAACTGATACCGGCGATGACCCAAATATACAACAAATTCCGTCAAAAAACCGTCCATATCACCCACCCCAGCCGTCTCGGCGGGACACGCCTTCGTGCTCGATCTCAATATCGTCACTTCTTCCTCTTCTATACGCTGAGAGGCTGAAGACATCGCCACCGCCGCGGTTTGTCCCCTCTCCTTCGCCGCACTCTGTGCGTTTCCTTTTAATGCGGTCAAGACTGCCAACTTTCTAAACGCGTTTTGCGCCGCCAGATCCTTTCTCGCCTTCTTCTGCATTTGCGCGTTCTTCCTGAGTGCGTGAAATGTTTCAGCGAGTAAATTCATATCTCGTTCTATTTGCGCTCTCTCGAAAGCTTTGCGATCATCATTCTTCGCGTCGCCCTTTGTTGGAGTCGTCTCCGTCGATCTGGAGGTGATGTCTTCATAGTTGGCGACGTGTACTTGCACCTTTCCTTTGCGAAGCTCCGCTTCGTCCAGAGCGTTCTGTACCATCTCCATGGATCGAACGATGGATGCAGTATCCGCGTGCTCATTTCCAAGCACAGCCGCGCGTATTTCCTTGGCCCGCCCGTAATGGGCCATCGCCAGGTTCCACTCTTTCATTTCGGCGTTCACTGCGCCCAACTCTGCGCGGATCGACGCCAGTCTCAAATCGTTCGCGTGGTACTTGCTTTCCGCGTTTTCCAAGGCTTGAGTGAAACACACTTGAGCTCTCATCAGTCGTCG
>CEVZ01239332.1_pt1 | contig 11159 bp, 5 predicted proteins | sample 361371 | NCBI WGS metagenome assembly CEVZ01 (sample SAMEA2620217, study PRJEB7988) | marine metagenome | isolation source: saline water (ENVO:00002010), including
GGTGGCGGAGGTTATGACTCAGCGCCTACAGTATCAATATACCATGCAGATGGTTCTGGTGCAGCAGGAACAGCGGTAGTAAGCAATGGAGTTATAACAGGAATAAATGTAACAGCAGGAGGTAGTGGCTATACATCAGCACCTACTGTAGAATTTGATACAGAAAATTTAAAAACTTATGTCGTAGATGATGGTGCAGCAAATAACGAATCAGATATTTACGGCTACCTTGTTAGAGTATTAACAAAGGTAGAATACAAATCCTACGCAGGTTCAGCAGCAGATGCTGGATTTAAAGTAGGTCAAATTTATTTAATAAACGAAACAGGAGATGACGGTAGAGGATATGCAGTATCAGGTTATTTTGCTGAAGACTACACATTTAAAGGTGGAGCTAACGACGCTTATGTAAGAGTTACAGCTATAGACACAGCAGGAAAACCAACAGCATTTACAGTTATCAACCCTGGTTCAACATTCTTAAACGCATCAACAGATATCTTACTTACATCTCCAACAGGAGAACAGGTAACAGTTACAATTACAACTGGTTACCTATTTGAGTATGAAGGTAAATGGAAAGATGATAGAGGAAAACTATCAGATGTAAATAGAATACAAGACAATAAAAGATATCAACCATATTCTTATATTATTAAATCCAATGTTGCACAAACAACATGGGATAGAAGTTTAAGAGATACAATCCATCCAGCAGGTATGGAAGTGTTTGGAGATCTTATTATTAAGAGTGAAATACTCTTTAACCCAGAATTTATAGTAGAAACCACAGGTACTATATTCTATAAATTCATAGCTACAGACATTGTATCTACTTCTGAGACAGTAGCAAAACAATTTGCCGTTGTCTACACAGATACAGGTACAGCAACAGAGTCTCATGGAATTGCATTCTCGCAAGGAGCACATACAGAATTACTATCAGCATCAGATCAAGGTAACCAACCTTATGTTGTAGATGGTTATTGGAATGATAGTTCTGACGGCGTAGACGCAGACAACTATTGTTTAGGTGATGAGCAATTTGATTGGACAATGAGTAAAGGAGTAGCAGATTCAGCAACTACATCAGATAGTATAGATACTGGTGCAGTTTACAATAGGACTTTTGCTGAGACGCCTAATGTAACAGAAACATTCCTTATAGGACAAACTAGGGAATTTGCAGAATCAATATCAGCAGCACAAACTTTCGCAGTATTATCATCAATACCTGTAACGGAGACAGTAACAGTAAGTGATGCTAATACATTAGGAATTAATAATGCAGTTTCGGAAGGATTAAATGCTTCTGAAGCTCTAGACAGTATAAATACAAGTAAAGGAATAACAAACACCTTATCAGACATAACAGAGTCTGTAGGCAAAGCACTAAGTAAACCAGCAGTAGCTGATACAGCAAGCGCTACAGATGTAGGAGTAGGTTCAGTACAAGACTATGTAGACCCTACTTATCTAAGTGAAGACTATGTAGGTGTTGGTTGGAACATTACATAAACATAATTAGGAGATAAAAATGTTTAATATAGACGAAACTAAAGCTACAGGTAAGCTTACAGTTGAAATCAAAGACAAAGACGGCAAAATCAAAGACACTAGAGAATTAACAAACCTAGTGGTAAGTGATGGCCTAGATTTCATTGCATCTAGAATGAAAGATGCTACAGCAACAGCTATGTCTCACATGGCTATTGGTACAGGTTCTACAGCAGCAGCTTCTGGAGATTCAGCTCTAGGAACTGAAGCAGCTCGTCAAGCTCTTACAAGCACAACAGTTAACAACAACGCTGTTTCTTATGTTGCATCTTTTGCAGCAGGAACAGGTACTGGAGCTATTACAGAAGCAGGTATTTTAAATGCCAACTCTGGTGGTACTCTACTTTGTAGAACAGTATTCTCAGTGGTTAACAAAGGTGCAAGTGATTCAATGACAATCACCTGGACAATTACTATTTCTTAAGGGAAATAAATGGCATTAATACTTCGTAGACTAGGTAGAGTAGAATTAGCTCGTACATTCCACAGGGATATTAGAAATAATAACGACTATTTTCACTTTGCCGTTGGTAGGACAAGCGCTTGGGCAGATGATACTGTTCCTGAGACTCCTATTGATTCAGATTCTTATATTTCAGAATTTAGAAGAAGCATGATGTTTACTCAAAGAATAGATTCAGCAGATGTGTGCCTACTTGCCAAGAGGAGAAATTGGACAAGTGGCACCGTCTATGATCAGTATGATGATAACTATTCATCTACAACACAATCTAATTCAGGAGCAACGACATTAGCAGATGCAACATTTTTTGTTGTAACAGATGAATTTAAAGTCTACAAATGTATTAGCAATAATTTTAACGGAACTTCAACAGTTAAACCTACAAGTACAGGAACATCTGTATTTGAATTATCAGACAAATATAACTGGAAATTTATGTTTCAAATCTCAGCATCAGACCAAACAAAGTTTTTAGATGCGGATTATATCCCTGTTAGAAAACTAACAGGTAATCCTACACATGATGTTACAGGAGAAGTAGATAGTATTACAGTAGATGCTGGAGGCTCTGGTTATACATCAGCACCAACAGTAGTTATATCAGGAGATGGAGACGGTTTAGCAACAGGTACTGCCACAGTAAGTGGTGGAGCAGTTACAGGTGTTACAATTAACACATCAGGTTCAGGTTATAGTTTTGCTTTTGTATCATTCACAGGTGGTGGAGGTTCAGGAGCAACAGCAACAGTTAATTTAGGAGACGCAGACTCACTTCCAGCATTACAAAGTGCTGTAGAAGGTGCAGCAATATCAGGAACATTAGACAGAGTAACTATTACAAACCCTGGTAAAGACTACGCACAAGGAGATGTTCAAATCTCAGTAACAGGAGATGGTTCAGGAGCAGAAGCAAGTGCTTATGTTAACGCAGCTACTGGAGCACTAACAGAAATAAGAGTTACAAATCCTGGATCAGGATATTCATACGCAAACATAGTTATTACAAATACATCAGCACCAGGAACAGATGCTACAGCAAGAGCAATTATATCTCCTCAAGGAGGACATGGTTCCAATGCAGTCAGAGAATTATTTGCACACAATTTAGGCATAACAGTAAACTTCTCAGACAACGACAATAGAGATTTAATATTAGGCAATGACTTTAGACAAATTGGCCTAATTAAAAACATCACTACACCAGGTGATGTGGTTTATACAACAAACACAGCTACTGCATGTCATATTATAAATGTGGCATCAGGGCAAACAAGTAATTACGCAGCAGACGACGAGATTACTACAAACGATGGAGGTAAATTTAAGGTCATACAAATAGATGAAACAAATAATAATATTTACTTGACAGCAGAAATACCTCTAATAACGAATTCATCAACATTAACAAATTCTACTCAAAGTATCAGTAGTCTGAGTATAAATAGTTTTACAGCGCCGGAAGTTAAAAATTCTTCAGGCGAAATTATTTATTTAGACAACAGGTCTCCTATTATAAGATCAGCAGACCAGGTAGAACAAGTAAAGGCACTAATTAGGTTTTAACAAATGGCACTAAATTTAAACGCATCACCATATTACGACGATTTTAGCGATAGTAAAAACTTCCACAGGATTTTATTTAAACCTGGTGTCGCCGTACAGGCAAGAGAGCTTACACAGCTACAAACACTATTACAAGATCAAGTAGGTAAAGGTTTTGGTTTTGTTCTACAAGAAGGCGCTGTTGTTAGTGGATGTGCAGAACAAAAATTAGCTAGAGATTGGGTAAAAATATTTGATACAGACAACTCCTCGGTTGCAGTAGATAATAATACATTAGCAAATTATGTTGGAGACACATTAACAGGTGGAACAACTGGTTTAACAGCAACAATAACTAATGTGGCAACAGGTACACAAGCAGCAGCACCTGCTACTAAAAAATTATATTTTAATTATACAAATGGCCATGCAACATACACAGGGTTCCAAGAGTCAGAAGTTTTAACAGTATCATCTTCAGATTCAGGAAGAAATGGAGATACTTTTGTTGTTTATACAGGCACATCAGCAACAAATCCTAAAGATAATTTTTCAGGACAAACAGCAGAATATGTTTTAGGCCCAGGTGTTATATACGCTCGTGGTAATTTCATTAAAACAAATAAGATTAGATGTTTAGCAAATAGATATACTGAAATGGCCAATGCTGAAATTGGTTTTGTAGTAGCAGAAGCAACTGTAGGTTCAGCAACAGACACTTCATTGTTAGATCCTGCACAAGGTTCATTTAACTATAATGCTCCTGGAGCAGATAGACTACAATTTACAGTAACACTAGCTGCATACGAAGAAGCAGACACAAAACCAGAAAACTTTTATCTTTATGTTAAGCATGATCATGGTGGAGAAGTTAGATCTAGAACAAAAGACAATCCTTTATCAGGTGTAGGACAAGTTTTAGCAAATAGAACTTATGACGAATCAGGTAATTATACAGTTAAAGGTAATTTAGTAGATCTTAGAGAACATCTACAAAACGCAACAAATACAAATGGTGGTATATACACAAGCGCTAAAGGTGGATTAGCCTCAGCTCTTGTTTTAGGAATCGGCCCTGGCATAAGTTATGTCGGTGGTTTTAAAAGAGAGTTACAATCAACTAAAAGAATTAACATACAAAAACCAAATAATTTTGTAACAAGAGAATCTATTCCTATTTCAACATCTTTTGGTAACTATGTTAATCTAACTTATGTCTCAGGAATATGGGATATAGATGGTGGTGGCTCTGTAGATTTATATGACACAGTACAAAATGGAGCAAGTTCAGCGGCAGGAACAAAAGTAGGAACAGCAAAAGCTAGACACTTAGTTTACTCTAGTGGTACACCAGGAGCTACAGCAGCACAATACAAACTTTATCTATATGATATACAGATGACTGGAAGTGATTTCCAATCTGTTAAAGGTATTAGATATGAAAACACAATGGCAGATGGTATAGGTAATCTTGTATTAGAAAGTAGTGTAGCAGTATTAAAAGAAACAAAACAGAACAAATTATTGTTTGCAATGCCAAACAATAACATTAAGACTTTAGCATCTGATACAGGTAACACATACGATCATAGTTTCCAATACACAAAAGAATATGATGTATCTTTAGATGCAACTGCAGGTAATGTTACAATAACAACAACGGGAGATGAAACATTCCCATACGATACCTCAGGAACAGAATTAACAGACACAATTAAAAAGGCAAATATTATAGTCGTAGCAAAAGACGGCTATACTCAAAACAGTGCTACAATAGCAGCAGGACAATATATAGACTTAACAGCAGGAACATCTTCAGTTACTTGCGCTTCAGCTACTTCAATGACAATAGATTTAGGTGGAGCTGTAACAGTAGGTGGCGGTTCATTAGATATTAGAGTTTATGTTAATGTATTAAAAACAGACGCATCTCCTGTAGCAAAAGCACTTGTTAAAGATAGATATGTAAAAATAGATACAAGTTCACATGTAAATTCAACAACAGGAATTTATAATTTAGGACTATGTGATGGTTACGAACTGCAATCAGTAACAGCAGGTACCAATTCAGACTATACAACAGGACAAGTAGATTACACAGATCAATTTAGATTTATTAATGGGCAACAAGACAACTTCGTAGGACAGGCAAAAATAGCATTAAAGAGTACAAGTTCATTAAATCTAACTACAAACAAATATATTGTCGTTAAGGTTTCACACTTTACACAAACAATATCATCAGCAACATTCCATTGTGTAGATAGTTATCCTGTAGATGATAGTTCAAGTCCAGCAGCAAATACAATTAGAACAGAAAATATTCCAATTTATAGATCTAATATACATGGAGATTTCGATTTAAGAAATACAATTGACTTTAGACCTAGGGTAGTAGATACAGCAACATCAACATCAACATTGGGTAGTGCCTCTGTAAATCCTTCAGCCAACGAAGCTATTGACAGACCAGGTAATGGCTTAACTAATCCAGTACCAGTAAAAACATTTACAACGGATTATAATTATTACAGAGGCAAAAATATAAGAATTGTTTTAGATAACGATGGAGCATTTAGAGTTATAGAAGGAGCATACTCAGACGATCCTACTTTCCCAGCAGAGCCAGAAAAATGTATGACACTGGCAACAGCAGAATTAAAACCACATCCAAGTTTATCTCCTGTAGAAGCTAAAAGAGTAGGAAGGCCAGATTTAGGTTGTGTAGTACAACAAGTCTCACAAAAACGATTTACAATGAAAGACATTGGTGTACTAGAACAACGAATTAAAAACTTAGAATACTATGCATCATTAAATTTATTAGAAAATTTTGCTAAAGATCAAACTATTGTAAACTCTAGTGGTGTAGATAGATTTAAAAACGGAATCCTAGTAGACGGATTTACAGGACATAATGTAGGAGCAGTATTAGATCCAGATTATCATATTGCTATAGATCCTAAATTAAAACACGCTAGGCCGTTCTTTAATATGGAATCTATTCCTTTAGATACACATACAGATATAGGAAATAACGCAGCAACAACTACACTAGCAAGAACAGGAAATTTTATTACTGTACCTTATGAGACACAATTATTTAGAGCACAACCTAACGCTTCTCAAACTATTAACTTAGCAGAAGAATTAACATTCCATTATAGTGGTAACATGACACTAACACCAGATGTAGATAACTTTGTTGCTACAGATGTTCAACCAGCAGTTACTAAAAACTTTGATGGTAACTATGATGCTTGGGAGAACATGACTAATGCTTGGGGAACACAATGGGGTTCATGGGAAGATGTTGGTGCAGCACAAGTTACAACTAATACGCAGACATTAAATACAACAGGAACAAATAATTCTGGAACAGGAACAAGCAATTCCTCATTATTTACAACCACAACAACACAACAAAATCAAACAAGACAGGGTGTTTCAATAGATATTAGTTCAACTACAGAGTCACAAAGTTTAGGTGAGAAAGTAATTGATGTATCTTTTGCTCCGTTTATGAGATCTAGACTTGTAACATTTAGTGCTTGGAGATTAAAACCTAGCACAACAATTTATCCATTCTTTGATGGAGAAGATGTATCAGCACATTGTCTATTAATATCACCAACAGACGGTACTGATGGAGCTTATGGTGGTACATTAACAACAGATGCAGATGGTAGAATAAATGGTAGATTCCTAATCCCAGAAGGACAATTTAAATCTGGGGTTAAGGTATTTAAATTAACTGATAGTTCTACAAATGCTAAAGATGCAAAGACATCCGTTGTAGCAAATTACGAATCAGCAGGTTTAAGACAAAAAACACAAGACACAATAATAGCATTAAAAACTGCTAATGTTTCAACAAATGATTTTACAGAAGATAGAGTAAATACAGATACAAGTGTTGAGGTTTCAATTGGCGCAGGAACACCGTTGCCACCACCACCTGCACCTATTATTAATAACATTACAAATATTACAAACAATACAACGGTAGTAGAGGCACCCCCTGCAGATACGCCTGTGGTTACACCTGTAGTTACACAACAACCAGAAGGATCTCCAACAACAGATTCAGATCCAACACCGCCTGAACCACCAGAGCCAACACCGCCTGTGGTACCGATTGATCCAGGCCCACCTGAAGGTGATAATCCTGTAGATCCGGTAATTATAGCACCACCTAACCCTATATTAGGTTTAAATTTAGACTTATTAGAAATAGGAAGAAGGATAGGAAGATTTGGTTTTGGAAGAATGGGAGACCCATTAGCTCAAACATTTAAAGTTGAACAAGCAGATGGTGGAATATTTATGACAGATATTCAATTATACTTTAAGACCAAACCTTCATCAGGCAATAATGGTGTCACATTAGAGATTAGAGAAGTTATTAACGGTGTGCCAGGACCTAAGATAGTTCCTGGAGGAGTATTACATAAAGCACCATCACAAATAAATGTATCCACAGAATCAGGTGGAGTTACATCTTTTGTTGCAACAACATTTGCATTCCAAAATCCGGTTTACTTAAAGAACAATACAGAGTATTGCTTTGTTCCTAAACCAGAAAATGATGACACAGGATATGATCTTTGGATTGCAGAACTAGGTGAAAACCAATTTGGAACAACTAACAGAATAGATAAACAACCAGCAGCTGGTATGATGTTTACATCAGCTAATGATAGAACTTGGACACCACATCAAAATAAAGATATAATGTTTAATATTAGACGAGCCAAGTTTAAAACAAATACAGAATACTCTGGAACAATAATAAATCAAAAGATAGATTGGATGAACTTCACTTGGCCTACAGCAGGAGGTTTAGCAACTGCACAAAAATTTAATGCAGGAGAGTATATTGTTGGACATACGACAGCAGTAACAGCAGGAGGAGCAGGATATGGTAGTGCTCCAACAGTTACAGTAGCTAGAGGATCTGGCGATACAACAGGAACAGGACTAGCAATAACAGCAACAGTTTCAGGTGGAGCAGTAACAGCTCTTACAGTTACAAATCCTGGACATAGTTATACTGCTAATCCTACTATTACAATAGCAAACACAGGTTCAACACAAGCAACAGGAACAGTAACACTTAATAAAGGTTTTGTAGATAACTGGAACTCTTTAGATAAACAAGCAACAACTAGAGTAACAGGTGGTAAATTTACAACAGGAATGCTTGTAGGTTCATCAAATGGTTATGGTGAAATAGCATCATTTACAGATAAGAAAATTAATGAATTAGCATTAAGTTTTGCTACATTACAACCTGGAACAGGAACTACAATCGAAGCAGAGTCAGCACTTACAACAACAGGAGCAGGAAGCGCTAATACAGCTACTTTTGTTCCAGTAAATGTAAACGCTACAAATAATTTAACAGTAGAAAAAACTGTTTACAGTAATAGTAACGAACAAACTACATACTCAGATACAAGAACAGGTAGACTTAAAGTAACAATGAGTACACCATCTAATAATATATCGCCTGTAATTGATTTAGGACAATCAGATTTCTTAGCAGTTTTAAATGATATCAATAATGATTCAACAAACGAAACAGGCAGAACAGGTGGTAACGCATCATCTAAATATATAACAAGAAGAGTTATATTAGAAGAAGGACAAGATGCTGAAGATTTACAAGTTTATTTAGACGCAGCAATACCTACACAAGGTTCAATAGAAGTGTATGGTAAGTTCCAAAACGCAGCAGATCCAGGTAACTTCCAAGAAGATTTAAATTGGGTAAAATTAGGAACTAACTCAGCACCTTCAGAAGGAACTGAAGATTTTGATGAGTATAGTTATAGTATTCCAGCAAAATCAGGTGGTGTAGGAACAAACGGAAGTGGTGTATTAGAGTATGATGTAGATGTTGTGGCAAGTATAGCAGTAGGCGGAAGTATGTCTGGTTATACTAGTGCACCAACAGTAACAATTACTGGTGGCGGTGGCTTTGGAGCTACAGCAACAGCAGCAGTTTCAGGTGGTGTTGTAACAGGAATAACAGTTACAAACCCAGGAAGAGAATATAGTTCAGCACCAACAGTTACTATAACAGGTGGTGGTGGAACAGGTGCTACAGGAACAGCAACAACAGGCACGGTAACATATACAGGTTATAAAACATTTGCTGTTAAGGTTGTACCTTTAAGTTCAAGCACAGTTCATGTTCCTAAATTTAAAGATTTAAGAGCTATAGCATTACAGGTTTAAGATGAGTGAGTTTAAAAAAGACATTATAAATATTGAAGGGGATAGACACTTAGTACGGGATAAAAATTCTAAAGCATTACTAAGTAGAAATCATGAGGGATTAAAGGCTTATAAAATTCAAAGAAATAGAAATAATAAAATTCTAGAGTATGAAAATGATATAAATACTTTAAAACAAGAAGTAACCGAAATTCGCAGTGCAATAGAATTATTGGTTAATAAATTAACATAGGCAGGAAATTAAATGGCAACTATTACATTAAGATCAGCAAAAGGAAGTCCGCTTACCAATAACGAGGTAGACGCGAACTTTACTAATCTTAATACTGCCAAATATGAGGCAAACGATAATATATCTGTCGGAACGATCGCAGGTAGCACACTAACCCTTACAGGGAATGCTACATTCCAGGGAACGACGACATTGAGTGCTTCAGCAGCAGTATCAGCAGCAGGTACAACACAAGGAGCAGCGACAGCGCTGACAGCCTCGTATAACATTGTAACCTCAGCAACAGCAGCATCGGCGGAAGGCGTAAAACTTCCTGATACTGCTACAGGATTAGAAACTTTTATATTAAACGACACAACAGCAACTATTAAGATATATCCTAGTACAGGAGAATCTATTGATAGTGGTTCAGCAAACGCTAGTGTTTCGTTAGCAGCGGGACATTCACTTAAATTAGTGGGTGTATCTTCAACCAAATGGAACAGGTTAAGTCCTGTTATTATTTACAACTCTTCAGGGACACGAGTAAACTAACATGAGACCTTTAAGAATCAAAGCATCATCATATCCAGTCAGCGCTTCAAACTTCCAAGGTTTGCAAGAAATGACAGACACAGAAATAGAACAGTATTATAGTGCAACATTATTAAAAGACTTTTCAGATAATACAGATGGAACAGGTGTTGGTGAGATTAATGTAACAACTGATGGCTCTGGTTCAGGCACAACTATAGGCTCAATTACAGATACAAAAAGACAAGATGCTATAGGAACACACCCAACAGCAGGAGCTACAACAAATGTTAATGTATATACTTTCAAACAGGTAAATTCAACAGCATCAGAAAGTATAACAAATAGACCTTTAGGATATGAGTCTTCAGGTACTGTTGGAATACATGAGTTTACAGACACAGAACTTGATACAGATATTTTAGATAAAGTATTAGGTGACTTAGTAGCTCAAGGAAACTATGTAACAGGACAATACAGTTTATCAACAAGTGCACCTTCAGGTGGCACATGGACTTCTAGATATACATTAGTAGACACACAGGTAGATGAAACAGAAGCTACTAAATATATTTGGCAAAAAACAACAGCTACAACAGCAGCAGCATC
>CEVZ01106420.1_pt1 | contig 11157 bp, 4 predicted proteins | sample 361371 | NCBI WGS metagenome assembly CEVZ01 (sample SAMEA2620217, study PRJEB7988) | marine metagenome | isolation source: saline water (ENVO:00002010), including
TCAAATGATCCAAGAGGATATACAGTTCCTGCTTGTCCATACTGGTTAATATATCCAAAGGAGTCATCATGAACAAGATCAACAACCATAATTTGTCTTTGACCAACAAATCTCCTATCTCTTACATAGGTAATATACTTCATACATTGTCTTGTATTCAATGGGAATTGAGATACAACACTAAATGGAGTAGGACGTGGATTACTATTAAAGGATCCACTCATATCATCAATACTTAGAACTCTGTTACCAACAGACTCGTAATAATCGGTAAGAACTCTACTATTAAATACTACCTCATCAGAAACAAGTCCCCCATTTTGTTTACGGGAATTTTCTGTAGCAAGATCAAAATCATTAACACAATTTAAATCACCAACTCCATAAAGATCACTTACTACTTCAAATGATGTTTGGTCAGTTGTTAACCCAACTGGCATATTAACACCACTAGTAAGTGCGTCTGCAGGGGTCATTAACTGATAATCAGAGAATTTCTTAAATCCTGCAGTGTGGTTTAATACAGAAACTGCATCATCCCAAGTATCAAAAGCAACTTCGGATTTTAATGAGTAAGAGAAGTTTTGATAGTAGAAACTATCTTGAACTCTCTGCATATTATCATTAATAAATCCTGAAGAAGTTTCCCAACCATTCTCCACCCTAGAGACTGAACTCACTTCTAAATCAGAATCAAAGGTTTTTATTTCAGCAGGTAGTCCTTGAGTATCAGAAGAATGTCCTCTAATTAATTCACCTTCCACAAAATCATCACTAGATGAGATTTTAAGAAGACCAACTCTTCTATTCCAATTTTCTACAAAACCAACAGAAGCTCCCTGACTTACTTCTTCTCCATTAAGATAGTCATTTGGTTTTAATGTTATATTAAATAATGGGAAGAAATTCTTAGGAACTGCTCTTCCTGCAGAGTTAACACTGTTATATTCACCAGGAACTTTACCATCTAACAATCCAGCAAGACTGTATCCGATAGTAGCACCAACACCACCCAAATTAGCATCTAATCCATTAACAGTGAATAATTGATAATCATAATCTGCTGAATTATAACCAGCTCCCGTAGATCCTATACCAACACTTATACCTTCAATCAATACTTTGTCACCAATACCAAATGGGAAGGAATTTGCTGTACTAAATCCAACATTACCAAAAGTAATGGTTACATCTTGTGTAGATGAATTATATGAAGCAGTACTAATTGCTACACCATTTGTATTTTGAGTAGGAAGAAGAGTAGGAGCTGCTTGACTTAATCCTGAAGTATTCTTTCTAATAGTAACTTCAGAGTCTCCTAAATCATATTCTAATTGTACATCCTTAATTTGCTTATTGGTTTTACCATCAAATACTAATAGTTTTGGTGCTGCAGTATATCCTCTTCCAGCAGAATTTATCCCAATCTGATCAAAGGAATAATAAGGACTAATTGTAGCAAGAATACCCAATTCAACATCTGGTCTTACTGTTGTATCTGTTGGGAAGTTATACCCTGGATTACTAATTTTTGTCTTTATGATTCTACCAATAGACTTACTGGATATATCAAGAACCGCACCATATCCATCAGATGATGTAATGGTCGTAAATCCAGGAAGAGAATAATAATTTGTTCCAGAATTCTTAATCTCAAATCTAGCAGCACCACCATATGCTTTTGTTGCATTAGTTTCATAAGAAAGTTGCGTTGGTCCAGGAGTATAAGTAGCCTTTTCAGGAGTTTTCTTAATACTGTAAGTAAAGGTATTAGTTGCACCTACACCAATTACCTGATAACCATTATAGATACTCTCTTGTGCTTGTAATTCCGCCCAAGAATCAACCTCTTTATCTACAAGAACTTCAGTCTTATAAGGGGGAATATCGCTTTCATATATTGGATCCAGTTTATAGAATAAAGTCTCTGGAGTATCTTTATCAACGGTTAGAATAATTCTTGCATCAGCAGTTACACCAACAGTTCCATATCTTTGAACTTTAAACTTATTATCAATACCAACTTTATCCCATATATCAGTATAGTTCTCATCAATATAGAAATTCAACTCATATGCAGGATAATTTGTTCCAGCATGAACATACGCCAAAGAAGAATCGGAAAGATCGAATGTAACAGAAGAATCCTTATAAAGTTTTACTGGTGGGTTAACTGGATTAATGGTTCCAGCAGATGCACTAGTAATTCCAACAATAGTTGGCGTTAATCGATTGGATTGATAGTAATTATTAGTTAACTTGAATGTATTATTATCAATTTTAACAATAAAATACATTCCATTATCAGAAAGACCAGCTGCGGGAGTAGTTGCTGTATGAACAATCTTTTCACCACCAACAAATCCATGATTGGCAATAGTTATCGCATTAGTTGAAGTGTTAACTCCTGCTGCGGTAAAGTTTTGTGGATTGACTAAAATCCTTCTATTAAAATCACTATACTTAACAGTATTGATACCAGTGTCTGATGGATTAACATCAACCCACACAGAATTAGAACCTTCTAATCCATGGGTTTCACCAGTGGATACTGTAACTAAATTTCTATTAATTTCAGCAGTAATTGCGCTATAGTTAGTCTTAAGACTATGATATACACCAGTTCCTACACCCACAAAATACATGGTCGAAGAAACTTGTTCTGTACTTGCAATTCCCACAAATGTGGTGGTTGTACCTAATCCAACTACAACCGTAGATAATCCAACTAAATCATTACTTATCTTAGCAGCATATAAAGTAGTATCATCTTCTAAAGTAGATACTCCAGATCCATCCACAGTATCATGCATGTAAGAGATACCAGCACCAACATTAATTGAATATGTTAATTGATCACCAGTTTCTAATCCATGATTTCTGATGTAAATTGCTCTTGTAGGAATAAACCTTTGAGTTAATCCTGCTCCAGGATTTGAAATGAATATAGTTGTACCAATACCAACTCCTGATGCAGTTCCTAAACCAACTGATTCAACAGGATTAAAATAAAGTTCTTTATTTACACGATACTGATAATCAGTCTTAAATCCAGCATCAACTTTTAATTGTCGAGGTTTTAAAGTTAAAACAGAAGTAACTGTATGAGCAGTTCCAACATCATTAATAGATCTTAAGGCTCTAATACGGGATAAGTGTGATTCAACATTTAAGACTTTAATCTCTTCTGTACCAATACCTATAACATCATTCTCTCTTATCCGAGCTAAATCACCATCAACATTGAAGTGAGTAACTATTCCAGTAGAAAGAGCAGATGCAACACCAACAGAACTAGTACCAACTCCAACTAACGCAAATGCAACAGTAGTAATACCAGCATTATAAGTTCCACCAATTTTAGATGAAGTAGTAGATAATCCACTAATTGTTACCAAATCATTATCCAGGAATTGGTGAGGACTTGCGGAAACAATGTTATATTCACCATCCCCTCCAGTAGGATAAACTTCAACCCCAGTAATAGTACTAGAAGCAACACTTACAGAACTTATGGGTTTACCTTTGACTCTAGAAACCTTAACAGATGCTCCAGACCCTTGAGTTTCTACATTATCAAATACTACAGTATCTCCAACACGATATAAGAATCCTCCAGTACTAATACCAATCTCATCAATTGATCCAGCACTTATTGCTTTAATATCAATTGTTTGTTTTAGTTTATTTGGTATAGGAAGATATTCATACTCTAAATTCCCTTCCATCAAATTGTAAGGATCAATATTCCTTAACCAATCAGTATGCTGAAGAACTACCGATTCTTGATTTGAAGTAAATTTATAATTAAAGTTATTTGGTACAGAATGATAACTGTCTCCAATCAAATATGGGAATTCTGGTCTTCTAAACTGATTAAATGGACCTGATGTATCTGCAGTAATATCATTGATAGTAGCAAAGTAAGCATAAGTTCCTTCAGGATATTCAGGAGTTATGCAGAATCTTCCATTATTTTCATCTAGGTAAGTATCATCCTTTACCCTAACATAAGAGTAATCTTCAATAAAGAATCCTTCAGGGAATGCGGTAAGTGGAGGACGATTATCTTTTAATTTTATCCGATAACTCGTCTTCATTGCGGCTATAACACCACCAGCCTTTTCAACATATCCATATGGTCCATAGATTGGATTTCCATCATATGCCCATCCAATTATTGGTGAATGGTCAGTAGATGCAACTTCAACACTAGCAACTCTCTTTAAGTCTGCTTGACCATACAAAACAGCACCATCAGAGTTTCGTGCATAAACAGATTCTCTTAGTTTTCTGGGTGCATAAAGATGGGTATATTGTAATTCAAATGCTATGTTACGTCCTTCAGTAATAAATCCATCATCATCAGCAAAACTATCCCAATTCTTCTTAACTAAGTTAAGTCTCCAAGGTTGAAGAATACTATTAAACTGAACACCAGATCCAGGGGTTACAACACTAACACTTGTATTCTGTTGGGTATATCCAATACCACTTTCCAGAACTTTAATTGAAGTAATAGTACCATTTTCAAGCACTGGGGTAAGAACAGCACCCTTACCGTCTCCAGTAACTTCTAAATCAGGAGGACCAAGATATTGCTTACCAGAATTTAATACCAATACCTCAACAACTTTTCCATCACTAACAATTGGTGATAATTGCCCTAGAGCTCCAGGTATTAAAGTTACATCAGGTTGACGGTCAAAATTAACGATCTCAGAAGATCCATATCCAACACCACTATTCTCTAAATGAACAGAAGTACATTGACCTCTGAAAACTGGTTGAACAGTAGCCTCAAAAGTCTCATTACCAATTGAGGATATTCCAACTTTTCCAGTTAGAGTTACTGTAATGGGTTGATAATTGAAATAATGAATCCCAGATCCAGAACTAGTGAAATCTACATAAACTCCATTTTTGTAATTAGAAGCATCTGTACCACCAACTCCTGCATTTGCTAATTTAAAGTTATTATCATCTACAACAATAACTTGATACTGATTAGAAGCAGATAATCCACCAATTACAGTTCCACTAGATGTATAAGTTACAATTTCTCCATTCTTATAACGATGCTTATCAATATTAACAGAATTCTTAGATGTACTAATTCCAGTAGCAAGAGCTGTTAATTTCTTATTTTGATACCCAGATCCTGAATTGGTTATATTAATTGATTCTAATATAGATTTCTTTTTATAGGATTGTAATGAATGTTGACCAATACCATAAGAAGTTAGACTAATAGTATTAATTCCTGCTAATGCATCACTTTCATTCTTATGAAGTTTTACAGTTGTATTAGATAATGTAGAAACGTGATATACTGCTTCTGTTGTAATTCCACCAACTCCTTGTTGACCACTAGTAATATAAATGACTTTTTCAGCATTTCTGAATTTATGGAAAGTACCAAATCCAATAGTATTAGTGGTAAGACCAATATATCCTGCTGCACCCTCAGAATTGAATAAAGGTTTATGAGTTGTTAACTTAGTATTAACAGCAGCCGTTGCACCTTGACCATTACCACCAGAAATCTTAATTCTTGGAGTTTCTTCATAATCAAAACCAGGATCTATAACCCTAATTCCACTTAATGATCCAGTAAGTCCAGCATATCCTGTTGCACCCACTCCAGTGGCATCTGAGACGTTTAAAACAGGAGGATTAATCAGATCATAGTTAGATCCAGGAGAGGTAACCTCAATCTCTTCAATTCTTCCATATTTGACTAAATCATTAGATTTATAGTTTAAAACCTCAACACCATTAATTAAAATACCAGTTGCACCTGGTTCTGTCTTAACAATCTCACCATCATTATGAGAAGGGTTAACTTCTCTTAAAAGTCTTTGAGAATGTAATCCTTTATTCCTAAATTCATAAGGTTCAATACTATTATCAGTTACAGTAACAGAATTATCAAGAGAAACAAATATTCCGTTATAGATATTTGTTCTACTCTTAGCAAATTTTACAGTTGTTGTACTTCCCTCAACTCTCTTAATATAATACAGACCCTCATCAAATAACTGAGATACTATTACTGTCCTATATTTTGTTTCAAGAGTTACATTATCAACATAACTTTGAGTGTCTGTTTGAGGTCTATAGTAGATAGCCTCTCCAGTACGGTATCCATGATCCGTAGTAGTTGTTATTTTAAACTCATCTCCAACAAAAGCACCACTAAAAGTAATTTTTCTATCAGTAGTATTCAGTGCTTGAGCATTATAAGATGGTATAGATGAGGAGGCAATTAATAAACTGTCCCCATTTTTGTAAGTATTTTGAACATTTGTCGAATATATTTGAGTTCCTGGGAAATTATTGGTTAGAGTTTTTAATATATTATTCTTAAATGTATAAGTATTGCTAACATCAAGAACTCCTTGACCCTTAATGGTGAAAGAAGTAGATGAAGTTATATCAATAACTGTGGTGGCCTTATCTACACCATCAGGTCCAGTAATAGATGCTGAGTCACCTTTCTTGAAATAATGAAGTTTAAATAAGTTAACTTTATATGTCCAGTCAGAAGCATCAAGTAATACTATACTATGAACCTTATAAACAGGAGCACAGTTATAGAACCAATCTCTAGACTTAAATTTCTTATCTCTAACACCTAAACTCTTAATTCTTGCAGTATCATTTCTGGAATAATTGTAAGTATTATCCGGATAATCTAATTTACTTAAAATAGAGGTAACTTTTACCTTAATTACGTCATCACCACCAAAAGCCGTTCCATATGCATAAGTATCAATGCCAACAGATGACTTATCCGAGATAATTCCAACTACATTACTAACTCCAAAGAATTCATTAACGGATTTAGATGTATAAGAAACAATTCCAGCAGTTGAATCACTATAAACTACATCTAAATTTCCAGAATGAGCAAATCCAACAGTTGAGTCAACATCAATAAATGATGCACCAATTGATACATCACCAATTACTCTAGTTTTTGGATGAACAGAAAATGCTCCATAAACTGCACCATCAACTCTTAAATCCCTATTATAACCAGCATCTAAACTCATGCGGTAATAAGTCTCACCTATTGCAACATTAATCTTCTCTATGTTGGTAACAGGTCCATATGCCTTTATAACTCCAGGACTGCGTGGATATTCATCCTGATATAAAGTAGACTGATCCAAATCCATTGGATCACCTTCATAAGGTTCAACTACCAAATCATTAGTAACTCTAAAATTGGCATTTGAGGGAGTAAACAGAAAATCCTTTGGTCTTATGATTTCAACGTGTTTATTGTATAATGCTTTAAATAAAATCTCAAAAGATCTATCTGTACCCTTACTAGAATAAAAACTACTTGCTTGTTTAATAAAGACGTTCTGATCTAAGTCTTTAGTTAGTTTTCTATCCTCTAATCCAGGTAATAGTTGATTTTTGGTCTTTAGTAAAAATTCAGTAAGAAAAAGATTGCTAAGGTTCTGAATTTTAACTCCATCACGAATTCTTTTACCCGTTGTGGAGTCATAAAGATTACCTTCATGAGTTGCAGCAGTAGAATCACTAAAAACTAGCTGTTGTGGATCTGCTTCTGCTTTATAAGAGGTAATACCAACAAAACCCCTAACACATCCTGTAAATGAAGTATCTGTCTTTCCTGTATAAGTTATAACCTCATCATCAATCTTTATTAATCCATAAGAATCAGGGAATCCATTCGTTCCATTAGGATATGCCTGAACTGGGATAGTTGTATCATATATGGTAAGATCAGCATCTAGAGTCGTAGAAGTGATAAGATTAGTTTGCTCACTAACCTTTACATACTGATCAATATTCTGAATAAGATCAATTGGACCACCTTCATATTCCTGTCCCTGATAATAAGACTTTAAAAATTCAGAAACCAGTGGAAAATCATCCCTAACATAATTAGGTAGCTGATTTTGAACTATGTTACTAAACTGGACTCTTTTATCTGCCATTGGTGTTTATATTTCTTAGTAGGTAGTCGCTGTAGTAGCGGTTGTAGTAGCGTCAGAACGCCCACCAGAGCGTACTAAATTGCCGTTAGGATAACTAGAGGTCACAACGTAATTTGATGCCGATGGGTCGAGTCCAGAAGAAACTTCATCAACAACGGTTTCAAAGGTGCTCTTACTTATATCTAGTTGCAAATAAAGATCCTGTAATCCAATAACATCATTTGAATATGGAGTGGCCTGAATTTCAACAATTGTCTGACCATCTTTTATTTTTCCACCTATAATATTAACTGGATTCAATGATATCACTCCAGTAGTGTAATCTATAGTACCTACATTCCTTCTAATGATAGTTGGAGAGGTAGAATTGATTGTAGGAACAGTAAAGAAGAATAATGATCCACTTTGTCTATTTGTATTAGGAAGATCGCCAACATAACAAGGATTACTGATTCCTGATACAAAAAATGCCGAAGTTTTAATATTATATCCTTCCATATCATGAATATAGAATCTATTACCAAAACCAATAGAATATTCTGCATAAGAGTTTAATGCGACTCTCATATCCCTTCTCATATCAATAGTTGTGATATTTGAAGTAATTCCTTCTTGACTTTGGTCAATAATGTTCAAGAATTTACTGTATTTAAATCTAGCACCATATCTATTTAACTCAGTTGACTCAGCATACTTATTTGCGTTATTTTGAACGATGCTAGAGACATCTGCACCAGAAGGAGCAAGATTACTGTTATAATAGACTTTAGAATGTGCTTCAATATACAAATATTTCAAATCAAGGATTTCTGGAACAATTCCAGCTACTGCATACTTTTTCAAACGCCTTTTAATGTTTTCTTTGACCAAATTTGGTAAAAAATCGCCAGATTTGGGTTTTATGCTAATAAAGACCTTTCCATATTGAGGTGGAACTAAATCTTCACCTCCAAAAACGGAAATTGACTCAGTTTCGGGATAAATTCGGGTTGGAATCAGTGTTTCGTAGTCATTTGCCGTCAAAGTGCGATTTTGAGACGCATAAACACGAGGAGCAAACTTTTTAATCGAATCTACAGCTTCAATTTCTTGTCCACCCGAAGATTGGAGTCCAGTTGAGATCAAAGAAATGCCAGAAGTGACATTATACTCAATTCCACTCCTTGTATAGACCAATTTTCCGGCAAATTGGAAATTTTGAACCCCATTTCCACCATCTCCATTAGAAACGATGTAATTTACGGTTACAAAATTGCCTTCTTCTAGTTTTTTGCCAAAAACACCGTCTCCGAAGAAAACTTCATATCTTTCGTCTTCAATTTCTTGTAAAAAATAGACTTTTGAGGTAGAATCTATCGCAAAGAGGTTATTTTGGTAATCATAAGTGACTTCATTGGTTGCAAATTGGTTATCTGCAACATTTACCTTAATTAAAGTGCTATCAATACCAGAATTTGGTAAAATAAAGCGTTGATTTGGGTTTGCAGACGATTCTGTGAAGGTTGAGGTTAAAAGAGTACCCTCATAAATGTAAATATCGTTAAATCTTGCAGTTCCATCTGTAACAGGGACTGTTATATCCTCACAAATCGAGAAAACTAACGAAGAATTGCCAAAAGTACCCGATGTTGCAGCAACAGGACCCTTTTTAAGGGTTAACGAGACGGGAACAGGTAAAATACTTGAACAATCTACGAAAAAACTAACGGTTGCTCTTGCAGCCGTCCTTGAACGAGGTAAATATCCGATATTTCTTGCTAATGCGACTACATTTTCTCTTAAAGTAGCACTATCAATGAAACATTCATTTGCCACCATGTTGGCATTATAAGAAGTAATGTAGGTATTGTATGCCAGAACATCTAAAACGGACGATAAATTCGATCCCTCGAAGTTATAATCAGTAAATTCCGAGTTTGCTTGTAAATATTCTCTGAGAGTTGTCTTAACCTGGTCAAAATCCAGGTTAGAAAAATTAACTAAGGGCATTTTATCTGTTTGGTTGCAACACGAATTCTAATTGTTGAGGTGGAACGTCTGCTCCAATAATTTCATATTCAACACTTACATTATATGAGTTATTATCTGGGTCAGGAATTGTTATAACTTCAATTAAATCCACCCTTGGTTCCCAATTATTGATAGAATTTTTAATTTCATCATTAATAACATCACCAGTAATGTCATCTATATTCTCAAAAAGTGATCCACTTATGCGAGATCCAAAAGATGGGTTAAAAAATTTCTCTCCAGGGAGGGTAAATACAATATTTCGTATAGAACGAGCAATTGCATTCTCATTTTTAAGCGCAATAAGGTCATCATTCAGAGGATTACTCTGGAATGTCATACTAATATCCTTAAATCCTTGGCTTACCCTTTGTAAAGGCATGAAATTTACACTATAATAAGTTATTTATTAAGGAATTATTACTAAAATTCAGTCAAAGTCATAGGATCAGTGTCATAATCTAAGCCATCATCTTCAAAATCCCCCTCATGACGCTCATAGAGGTCATTTTGGACCATTGTATCCCTCTTTTTAGGGGTTATTGCGTCATTATTAATCTCACGAAGCATCTTTTGGTGTTGATGGTTAGCGAGATTGTCTAAAAAATCGTTCATTTTCTTATTGCTATTAAAAAAGGGACTCCGTAGAGTCCCTTGTATTTATTTGCCTTGTCCTCGGTAGCGTTTTTTAGCACTGTTGCGAGAAGAAGCGGCATATTTAGTGTGTTTACCCATTCCCTGACGAGTTTTTTTCGGTCTTGCTTCGACGTATGAACCTCCTAAGAGACCTCCACCTATTTTCGCCATTGATTAACCTCCATGATTAGCGAGTTTTTTTCGAGACACGTTAGATAATACGAGTTTTTTCATGACCGACACGAATCCGAGGATCGCACCAGATATCATACCCTTCCTCTTTAGCATCTAAACAGAAACTAACGTCCTCTCCACACATGTCCTGAACAGCACCAGATTCAAAGACCTGCATCTTAGGAGCAAACCAAGGATACTCAAGTTGTTCAAAAACACCTTTCTTAATCATCACCCAACCGAAACCTGTGTAGTCTACGGTGAATGGTTTCTTACGCTTGGCCATAGAATCAACAGTCTCATGATTCATAACTCCACCATTACTACGGAAATCATCTTCCTCTAACCAGTGTGCGAC
>CEVZ01038966.1_pt1 | contig 11149 bp, 9 predicted proteins | sample 361371 | NCBI WGS metagenome assembly CEVZ01 (sample SAMEA2620217, study PRJEB7988) | marine metagenome | isolation source: saline water (ENVO:00002010), including
GCAGCAAATTTCCAAGTACCAGAAGGAATAAATGTATTTTCTCTTCTCGTAACTCCAGCAATTAAACAATTATCAGGAAAGTCAATTTCTGCAATAGTTTGATCTATTACAGGACAATCACTACTTAAGAGTATTTCAAGCGCTTCTATATCAGTATCTTCAAACAAGATATCTAAAGTAACTTGATTTGAACGCACGTCTTGCAATATAGAATTAGCTGCAGCAATTCTTGTGGAGATTGTTGCTTGTATAGAGGATTCTTTCAAAAGCTCAATATAATCTATTTTGTTTACTCTTGTAATTATTTCTGTTGCACCTAAAGCTTTTCCAACAAGAGAACAAACTATATTCTTTGAGTCATCTTTACTTAGTGCAACGATTGCTGATTCCTCATCAATGCCTATATCAGTCAAATTGTTTGGTACTTTTGGATCATTGCATACAACAATAATATTTGAATTATTTTCAGCAATTCTATTGCAGTCAGATTCTATATCATCAATAACAACAACTTCATATTCTTTATAGAGTCTTTTTGCGAGAAGTTCGGAAGCTCTAGACGCACCAATAATTATAACTTTTTTAATTCTATTTTTAGCCTTAATACCAAGTAATGAGAGAGCAGTTTGTATATCATTATTTTTTACAATTATTTTTACGTGATCCTCATTTTCAAGAAGTGTATTACCATTAGCGATCAATGACTCATTATCTCTGACATAGGCGGTAACAAGCCAATTTTCCCTTCCACCAAACTCATGAATGTCCATTAATTTCTTCCCCAGTAATGGAGAATCTTTTGAAAGAACACCCCCAATCGATAATAACTCGCCATTGCCAAATTCATAAATGTCATAAATACCTGCTCGTGAAAGAAGCTTTTCAATTTCATCACATGCTTTATCAGAAGGATCAATTATTTGATCAATTTTTAATTCTTCAAGCTCATTTTTCATTGAACCGTCTTGAACTCTAGCAAATGATTTTTTAGTCCCCATATTTTTTGCAATATAGCAAGAAAGCATATTTACATTTTCATTGTCTGTAACTGCAATAATTAGATCACCATCTTCAGCGCCAGCCTCAATAAGAGATGAAGGACTACCGCCGTTTCCTTGTATAACTAATGCATCTAGGGATGAGTTAAGTTCTTCAACCTTCGATTGATTTTCTTCAATTAAAGTAACATCATGTTGTTCACTAGAAAGCTTATTAGCTAAGAAGCTTCCTACTTCACCAGCCCCGACGATTATTATTTTTTTCAAATCTATCCTCATTATTAAGAATAGTGTCATTATTTTTTACATGGTAAGATATTTATTAAGTGACGAAAGATAATCAAAATATAAGTAAAAATAACTTTTTTCTCACTAATATTATTGACATTCTCTTAGTTCAAAAATGTACAAATATTAAAGTATTTGATCTTAAAGAAAACAACTATACGGACCTAGCAGTATTATGCAGTTCTAATTCGAAAGTGCAAATGAATGCAACAGTAAAGAAATTACAGTTACTTGCAAAAGAAAACAATAAAGAATTTAATTCAGAAGGATTACATTCAACTTGGGCTTTAATTGAGTTCGGAAGCATAACGATACATTTTTTTACTGAAGAAGCACGAGAATACTATAATTTGGAAGATTTGTATTTTGATAGCAATCTAGTTGATCAATATGGCTAGTGTTTATAATTATGGGGCTGTAGCTCAGTTGGTAGAGCACGTGCATGGCATGCACGGGGTCAGGGGTTCAAATCCCCTCAGCTCCACAGAAACTGGTGAAAATTTTGTATATTAAAGAAATATATTCACAAACTAAAGAACTCATAGGTTCTCAGTTTTTGATTGCAATAATTTCTGTTCTTCAAGTCTCATATGTTGTAAAACAGTTGGGAGTAGAAAATTTTGGAATAATTACTTTAATTATCACATTGCCTAGCTTGATATTTAGAGCAACTCATTCAAGAAATAGTGATGTTACTTTACTTGCTTTAAAAAAAGGAGAGAATGTATTTACAGATTCACTATTTTTTGATTTTTTTATAGGTGTACTTTCTTTCAGTATCTGTCTCTTAACTTTTTATAGTGAGCTTGGAAATTATTTTGGGATACAAACTATAACTCCTATTATTTTGCTTTATTTAGGTTCTAGAGTTGTTCAGACTTTTTCTGAAACTTCAAAAGCAATTTTAATTTTTAATGGAAAAATGAAAAGTTTTTCATTCCTTGAATTTTTGACAGTACTAATAAGATTTCTAGCTATTTTGTTTTTATTTACAGCTGAGGTAAGCATCGAAAACTATCTTATCGCACAATCAATCTATTCTTTAACTTATGGCTTATTGGGTGTTTATGTTGCAAGTAAACATATTGAATTTCAGATAATAAATTTTAAATCATTAAATCTATATTTTCACAGAATAAAAAAATCTTATGGAAAGCTAAGGTTTGATCAAATCGTAGGATTAATTCCACAACACTTGGATGTTATTTTATTAGCAATTGTAAGTGATTTGTCTTCAGTTGGTATCTATAAGTTTGCAAAAAAACTAGTAGAGCCAATAAATTACATAGTTGTTACTTTCAACCCATGGCTTCAAAATAAATTAAAAAATTCTAAAGATAATTTTGAAATAAATATTTTCTTTAGAAAAATTCTACTGCCTATAGGTATCGTTTTGGCCATATTGTATGTAAATCTAGGGGAGAGTTTGATTTTATTAATTGGTACAGAAGAATTTCTAGAATCCTATATTCCAATGTTGATTTTACTAATTGGTTTTACTATCTATCTCTATACATTTTGGATTAGGCAGTATTTGCTATTCAATGATTTAATTTCTTACCATGCATATGGAAGGTTAATTTATTCAGTTGTATTTTTATTATTAGCAATTCCATTAGCTGATATTTATTCAGCAAGAGGAATTGCTATTTCACTATCAGCTGCGATGATTTTACAAAAGTCCTATGAATATCTCATATATAAGAAAAAATTAAAATCATAAAATATTCACATTATCATAAAGATTATGAAATTAAATAAAGATACAAATTATTTAATCGTTATATTTTTTTCTGTTGCGTTAATTTTTCTTGATGCTTATAAAATATTTTCCATTCCAATTCCATGGATAGGAATGAGTTTATTATTAGGTTTGTCTTTATTTGAATCTAGAAACTTATTTACTAAAAATACAAGGGATATTTTGTTAGTACTACTTTCTATTGTATTAATTCCTCAAGCAATTTATATATTGTTCTTTGAAGCAAGTATGTCTGACTTAATTTATATCTCATTAAGAATTTTTAATTTGGTTTCATTTATTTTTGTACTTTTTTTCTCTCTTTATTTCATAAAAAATGAAAAATTAGATTTATTTCTTAAATACACAAAATATTTAATCTATTTTTTTTCAACTTTAACTATATATATTTTTGTAGCGCAAATATTTGATCTATATGAGCCATTAAGAAATAGGTCAAATACAAATATATACGGTGAGTCTATGCAGTCTATATTTTGGTTAAGTGAACCCCATAGGGCCATGGGAACTTTTAGAGAGCCTGTTTTCTTAGTGACTTTTTTATTTCCAATTGTTCTTTTATACATACATAACGAAACTAGAAAGACTTTTCTTGTTCCAGCTTTATCTGGGATAGCACTTGGCCTTACAAGAAGCACTTATATTAAATTGTTTTGTATTATCTTCATAGTGTTTTTTCTAATTCAATATTTTCTAAAAAGAAAAATTAAATATGAATTTATTGTTTTCTTTATTTTGATTTTTATTTTCTCTACTTTTGGTGTTTTTGAATGTAATTTGAATCCTAACAGTAATGAGTGTATGGAATATAAAGAAGATGTAGAGAATATGAATAGTTCTGGAGAAATAAAAATTGACTCAAACATCGATGAGCCTGTTGTTGAACTAGGAAATGATCGAGTAAATGTGGTTAAATACTTTTTAACATCTATTAAATTTGTTAATCCTGACAGTTTTAGTAATGTTAATTCAGATTTTCAGTCTTATTCATCTCTAAAAGTTAATGAGGAGATGTATTTCTCTAACCGAACTTTACCAAAGTATTTACTTCAAAGGTATAGTACAGAAAATTTTGGAACGGGAAATTATTCTTTAATAAAATATAAGATAAATGTACAAAACTTATTTGTATTTTACACACAAGCATTAGGGGTTATTTTCCCTGTATTTTTATTTTTATTTTTCTTGAATTTTATTTTTACAAAGAAAATTAATTTAAAGAGTTCTTTTTTCCTTCTTATAATTCTGTTTTTCTTTGTTAGCCCCATAGAAGAAGTTAATTCATATTACGGTTTAATTATCGGTATTACCTATAATTTCCTGTTTACAGATAGAATTAAATATGAGCAAATATAATTTTTCAGCTGGACCAGCAAGACTTGACCCTTCTGTTATAGAAAAAGCTAAAGATTCAATAAATAATTATCAAGATTCAGGAATGTCTATATTAGAAATTTCTCATAGAAGTAAACAATATAACGAGATAATGGAAAGGTTAAAATTAAACTTAACCAGTTTATTAAATATTCCTGATAATTATTTTATTTTGCTTCTTCAGGGAGGGGCAACGTATCAAAATAGTTTTCTGTCTTACAACTATGGTATTGAAAATAGTATGGGTTGTCTTGTAACGGGGGAATGGAGCAAAAAAACATATGAAGATTTTGAATTAGTACGAAAAACTGAAATGATAAATTTAGAAGATTCTAAAATTGAGGATTTTTTATCAAAAGACAATAGTAAATATTTTAAAGACTTAGATTATCTGCATGTAACTTCAAACGAAACAATAAATGGTATCCAAATAAGAGATTTTAAAAATATAAACCACCCTTCCCTTATTGTCGACATGTCATCAGATATAGGTTCATATAAATTTGATTGGGATAATTTAACATATATTTATGCTGGAGCACAAAAGAATATGGGAATACCAGGAGTTACTATATGTATAGGGGATGAGTCTCATTTACCTAATACAGATAATCCTTCATATTTAAATTTAAAGAAACTATCAGAAAATGACTCTGTTTTAAATACTCCATCAACTTTCTCTGTTTATATACTGTATTTAGTTTGTGAATGGATGATAGAATCTGGAGGTTTGGATTTTTTCGAAATGCAATCAAAAAAACATTCAAAACTTCTTTATGATCAATTAGGAACATATTCTGAAAAAATAGCATTGCCTGTTCCAGAATTTGCTAGGAGTAGGTCAAATATAATATTTAACTTTAAAGACAGTGCTTTAGAGAGAGAATTTTTAAATGAAGCAGAAAAACAAAATATTATAGGTATTCAAGGACATAGAAGTGTTGGTGGAGTAAGAATAAGTCTATATAATGCTGTAGATTCTGAAATGGTCAATTATATATCAGAATTTATTTCTAAATTTTTTAATAAATAATGAAAATTACTAATTTCTCTACGTATGAGTTTAAAGAGTATAATGTTATGGGAATAAAAGCTGAGATTAATTTCTCAAACAAGAATAAATTAAAAATTATCCTCCATGAAGAATTAGAAGAACCCATTCAAAATCAAGACATTAGCTTAATTAATGAATTCGAACCTTTGTTATTTTCAGTTGATATAGAAGTAGCAAATATGTTGGATAGTAATGAAGTAGATATAGATTTTCTAACTCTTCTAGACGGGCATCACAGATTTGACTTTATATCTCGAAAGAATATAGATGCACCAATCAAAGTTATAATTGTTTCTTCTGCAGATGTAAATGTTGATTCCTACCTTTCGAAAATAAATATTGAAAAATCAGAATTTATAAATTTGTTAAAAAATGAAAACTTTACAAATAGTTCAAATTCAAACTTTTATTTAAAAATTGATAATGATATTTATTCTTCAAACGACATAATGAATATTTATGACTTGTATAACTTTAAGAGAGAATGCTTTCAAAATGGCCTAATTAGTCCATTAGCAAATGACAATAAATTAATAAATGAAAATATAGTAAGTTTTACACCTATTAAGTTAAATGAATTCTATAAAGAAAATTATCTATTTCCTCCTAAATCAACCTGGATAACACCTAGAATTTAATGTTAATATGTTAGTTTGTCATGTAATTAATTCGTTAAACAGGGGTGGAGCGGAGACTCATTTAATTGATTTAATATCAGAACAATTGAAAAATAATTATGATTTAAAACTAATAGTCATAGGTCCAGATAATCAAAATATAATTTCATTGGAGAGTGAAGTAAATAATTTAGGAGTAGAAATTAAAAGACTAAGTGGTCCTAGAATGTTTAATGTAGCTTCTTACTTCTCACTTGCTGCTTATCTAAGAAAACAAAATATTAGTTTAATTCATTCTCACCAACCAAGAAGTGATTTTATGATATTTCTTTTAAAAAAGCTATCAAGAAGAATTTCTAATATTAGATGGGTAGTCAGTGTACATGGGAAATATGATACTTATTTAGAAAAAAATCAATTTAGTAATATTTTTCGTAAAGCATTTATGAAAAGATTGTCTAAGTTTTGGGAGCATGCATCATCAGTCATAGCAATTTCTGAGGAAGTAAAAGATTGGATTAATAATTTAAATTCTTCCCTAGGTGTTATTGTCATTCCATACTGGGTTAATAAAAATAAACCAAAAAAAATAGATATAGATAATCTACAAATAGGTTTCCTTGGAAGGTTAAACAAAAATAAGGGTATAGAAGACTTATTAGAAGCTATTAACAGCGTTGATTTAATTGAAAATAATTTAAAGGTAAATATTGGAGGTTATGGAGATCCTGATTATATTAATAAGCTAACTAAAAGCATTGATGAAAAAAATAGAGTCAACATAAATTTTCTTGGGTATGTTGAAGACAGGGAGAAATTCTTTAATGAAGTAGATATTTTTGTTTTTCCATCATACTCAGAAGGCTTAGGTTTAGTTCTACTTGAGGCCATGAGTTACTCAAAAATATGTTTAACAAGGGATGTTAAGCCGATGAACACATATATAGATAGCGATAACGGTTATCTATTTAAAAATATAGATTCATTAATTGAAAAATTGAATTCAGCCATAAATGATTTAAAAAAAGATTATTCTGTTATTGAAAAGAAATTGTCTAATATTGATAAGAAATTAGAAAACTCAAGGGTTAATAAGATATTTCCAAGATTTCAGGAAGTTTATAAATATGAATAATTTTGATTTTGAAAAAATTGAAAAGAAATGGCAAGATTACTGGTCAAGTAGCAATATTATAGAATGCAACTTTGATTCACCAAAACCAAAGTTTTACAACCTTTGCATGTATCCATACCCATCGGGGGATCTTCACATGGGGCATGTTAGAAACTACACAATCGGGGATGTTATAACTAGATATAAATTATTAAACGGGTTTAATGTTTTATCGCCAATGGGTTGGGATTCATTTGGATTGCCTGCTGAGAATGCTGCCATAAAAACTGGTATTCATCCAAGAAAATTTACCGAAGAGAGAATTGCAAATATGAAAGATCAAATAATTCGACTCGGGTCACTTTATGATTGGAACAGGGAATTAGCAGCTCACTCTGAAGAATATTACAAATGGACGCAGTATCTTTTTATTAAATTGTTTGAAGCTGGATTAGCTTACAAAAAAGATGCACCAGTAAATTGGTGTAACTCATGTAAGACTGTATTAGCAAATGAACAAGTTATTGATGGAAATTGTGAAAGATGTGATACAGAAGTAAGTCAAAAAAATTTAAATCAGTGGTTTTTAAAAATTTCAAATTATTCTGAAGAGTTATTAACTGGATTAGAGAAAATTGGAAATTGGCCTGAAAATGTTAAAACTATGCAAAAAAATTGGATTGGAAAATCAGAAGGTGCGCAATTTCAATTAAAAGTTAGTAACTCTGATATTTTATTCGAAGTTTTTACTACAAGACCGGATACACTTTTTGGTATGACGTTCGCTGTCATTTCCCCAGAACATGAGCTTATGGAAAAGATATTAGAAATTTCTGATAACAAGAATGAAATCAAAGAGTATATAAAAAAAGCTAAATCCAAATCAGAATTTGAAAGGATGTCAATATCAAAAGAGAAAACAGGTGTTGATACACATTTAAATGTTATAAACCCTATGACTAATGAAGAAGTCCCACTTTGGATTGCAGATTATGTCTTAATTAATTATGGAACAGGTGCAATAATGGCTGTCCCAGCACATGATCAAAGAGACTATGATTTTGCTAAAAAATATGACATTGAAATTCGACAGGTAATCATGAACAAAGAAACAAAAAAAGATGTAGAGAAAGAGGCATATGTTGAAGAAGGGGTGTTAATTAACTCAGAACAATTTAATGATTTAAATTCTCATAATGAAGCAAGTGAAAAGATTATTCAGTATTTAGAAGAAAATAAAATGGGTGATAAGAAAACAACATTTAGACTTAGAGATTGGTTAATAAGCAGGCAAAGGTATTGGGGATGTCCAATTCCATTAATTAATTGTGAGGACTGTGGATTAGTTCCTGAAGAGACTGAAAAACTTCCAGTTCTTCTTCCAGAAATTGAGAATTATTTAAACACAGAAGGATCGCCACTTTCAAAGAGTCAAGAATTTGTTAATGTTGAATGTCCACAATGTAAAAAACGAGGCTTAAGAGAAACAGATACTATGGATACTTTTGTTGACTCTTCATGGTATTTTTTACGTTTTCTAGATTCTAAGAATTCAGAAGAGCCATTTAAACCTGAATTTATAAATGATTGGCTGCCAGTTGATCAATATATAGGAGGAGTTGAGCATGCAATTTTACATTTACTTTATTCAAGATTTTTTGTTAAAGCATTAAGAGATTTAAAAATGATTAATGTTGACGAACCTTTTAATAACTTGTTTTCACAAGGAATGATAAATTTTGAAGGTGAAAAAATGTCAAAATCAAAAGGTAATATCGTTGATCCAGAAGCATATTTTAAATCACATGGAGCGGATGCTCTAAGGTTGTATATTTTATTTATGGCTCCACCAAGTGATGGTGTGGATTGGAATGATGGAGGTATTGAAGGGACTAAAAGATTTTTAAATAAATTATGGGAAAATTTGAATCAAATTATTGGAATTGAAATTGATGAAAATAATTCTGATGAATTTAGTAAAGAACTTGAAAGACAGTTAAACCAAGCTATACAATCGATAACTAACCATCTAGAGAAGTTTGAATTTAATACTGCAGTTTCAGATTTGATGATTTTAAATAATAATCTTTCCAATTATTTAAATAATGTTGAATCTATAAGCTCCGACCTTAAAAATCAAATTGTTAGAGGAGTATCTTTGTTGGTCTATCCTTTAGCACCGCATTTTGGTTCAGAAGTTTATAATAACTATTTCAATGAAGAAATCAGCAAAGAAGAATGGCCAAAACCTAATAAAGAAAAATTAACTAATCCTACTTATGAATTGGTAATACAAATTAATGGAAAAAAGAAAAATGCTATTGAGGTTGATAGAGGAATTACTCAGGAACAAGCTGAAGAAATATGTAAAACTCAATTTAAAATAGATATTGGTAATGCAAAAAAAGTGATTTTCTTACAAGATAAGTTAATAAATATAGTAATTTAAGTGGCTAATTTAATAGTAACTCCAAGTTTGATAAGTGATATTTCACTTTTAAATGAAAAGTTGAAGATAAAAGCTTCTATTGAAAAAATTTCTTTTGAAGAATTTATATCTGAAAATAGTATTACCCTTTTTGAAAATGATAATTATAAATTTATTTATGATAAATATGTTTCGTATGCTGAGCTAAATAAAATTGATTTTAATTTTAATGAGAATTATATATTTCAAGTTAAAAAACAAAATCTAAATAAGTTTTCTAATGAAAATAGTGAAATTAAAGTTCACTATATAGAGCCTAAGAAAGAAAAAGAAATATTTCCATGGGATTTTACAAAAATATTATTTTCTTCAAAAATAAAATTACAATCTGACATAGTAGATCACTTTTGTATTGATGAGAATACATTTAAACAATTTTTATCTTTTTTTCATAAAGAATTAATTAGGTTAAAACTGACATTTTCCTATGAGGATGAAGAGATATCAAATGTTCTTGGTGAAAAATTAGATTACAAGTATCAATTAGCTAGAGAGAGAAAATCAAATTACAAAATTGAAGATATAGATAAATGTATTCAAAATATTTATAAAATTGAAAAACTTATTCTAGAAACTGGATTTAATTCTGAAAATGCTAAAAGATTTATTGTTTCTTCAAAAAACTTACTTCAATTTTGAAATTTTTGATTTATTTCTGTCTCGGTAGTTTTTACTTATAATTCCATCAGAATAGGCTTTATCTAATTTTTTTATAACTTCTGCTTTATTTTCTATTACAAGTTTATTTTCGTCGTCATACATAGATTTCAGAGATGATTTAAGTGAAGTTTTAGAAGCCTTATTTCTTATATTTTTTGTCTTGTCTTGTCTTATTCTCTTTTTTTGTGATTTAATATTAGCCATCTAAAACCTCTTAGTATATAAGATAATAACTTATTAAAGATGATAACTAATAAAAATATAAGAAATATTTCGATAATTGCTCATGTTGATCATGGAAAATCTACATTAGCAGACAGGTTGATTGAGTTTTCTGGTTTAGTCAAACCAGGAGATCATGAAGATCAGATTCTTGACACTATGGATTTAGAGAGAGAAAGAGGCATAACCATTAAATCACAACCTATAAGGTTAAAATTTCAAGATACAGTAATTAATTTAATAGATACACCTGGTCATGTTGACTTTTCTTATGAAGTTTCAAGAGCTTTAATAGCATGTGATGGAGCAATATTACTGGTAGATGGCACTCAAGGTGTACAGGCACAAACTTTTGCACACTCTTATGCAGCTATAGAAGCTGGTCTAGATATAATACCTGTCATAAATAAGATAGATTCTGTTGATGTTGAGATAGATAATGTTTCCAAGCAGATACATAACTTAATAGGTTCTGAAGATGAAGAAATATTTAAAATTTCATCAAAAGAGGGAACAGGTATTGAAGAGTTGATTCAACAATTGCCAAACCTTATAAGTTCACCTCAAGAAGA
>CEVZ01234167.1_pt1 | contig 11149 bp, 8 predicted proteins | sample 361371 | NCBI WGS metagenome assembly CEVZ01 (sample SAMEA2620217, study PRJEB7988) | marine metagenome | isolation source: saline water (ENVO:00002010), including
TATACAATTGATGCTGGACAGTTCACTTGGAAGTTACGTATCATTAATGAGTTCCCATATATGGAGACAACTGATGGTGGTACAAGAACTATCTTTACCCTGAATAATGCCACACACGCAAATGGTCCTACTGTTGTTAATACAGGTGACTTCAATACTTACACTGGTCAGTTAGCAGCAGCAACTGGACTCTTACGTGAGTGTCCCTTCCGTGGTGACACTAGCATTAATATGCCAGTTGACTTCTCTGTTAAGAATGATATTCAACCTGCTATCTTCCCTGCACGTGGTACACAGAAGATGTACTCTCTATGGGTAGAATTAGTTGAGTCACCATTCACACTTACTGATTTGATTAACCTTGTAGCTGTTGCTGATCCTTGTCAGGATCACACATATGATTTCGCTTACACTCAGAACGGTGCTTGCGTTACACCATCTAATGATTACTTCTGTAACTTCATCAAACCATTGAGAGATCGTAATCATCCTGAGCAACCTATCATAGGTATGGATGGTATAGCACAAGTCAAGGTAACAGACGGTATTACACCACGAACACTGGACTTCCAAGTTCCAGCACCTTGGCCAATTCTTTATTCATACTTAGGTGATTGTAACCCCACTTGCGCATAAATTAAACTATAGGCTCACGTAAAAATGGCATTAGTATTCCCACCAGCCTTGGGTAATATCCCATCACCAAGCTCGTTAACACCGACAGTAGCAGGTACTACCTTCTATGCAGTGACAACTGGTGGGGTAGCTCCTGGCACACATCAATCAACAGACTGGCAGATCAATACCTCAAGTGGTTTTGAGTCTGCTTCCTTTGTGTATAACACAAACGATACTGTTAACTTAACATCGTTAGCAGTACCAGCAGCAACGCTAGCGTTGAAAACAACGTATTATATGCGGTCACGTCATCGTGATACTAATGGCAATATATCTAACTGGTCTCAGGTTGCTGTATTTGATACTGGATTGCAGATTGATACACCATCAATTACTGTAAGTTCTCCAACCCCATTAACACCTATTATTTCATCATCTGCCTATAGTGGTGTTAATACACATAGTAGGAGTGATTGGCAAGTATCTACTAATTTCCATTTCACTACTATACAACAGCAGTTGTTGGATAGTCCAACATCACTTACACAATACTCTGAAGCTGCTGGTTTAGCATACAATACATTATATTATGTACGTGTAAGATATAGGGATAACTTAGGACAGAATTCTGAATGGTCTACTCCTGCATCATTCTATACTGATACCTCAACTAATGTTAATCCAAAGATCAACAGACCATCTATAACTAATCCTGTTGATGCATCATCAAATAGTACTCTAACACCACAAATCAGTGGATCTGGTTTCGTTGGTGTTAATGGTGCTACTCACGTGTCATCTACGTGGCAAATAGCACTATCTCCTTCATTTGGTAGTAGTTCTGTTACACCACCAAATGCTATAGGTACTACATCATCACAGATCTCTAACACTAGTGGTCTTGTGTTTGAGGCATTGAATGACATTAACAATAAATCAACTATTACGATTAACCCTGGTATCTTAGAAGAAGGTAAAACGTACTATGTACGTGTAAGATATCAGTATGTTGATCTACAAAGTGTTCAGTGGAATTCTGAGTGGTCAGAACCTATCTACTTCACCACTATTGATGTTCCTGGTGAGATACAGTGTCCTGCGATTACTAGTATCACAGAGTCTAACATTTATGATAGAATGGACGTAGTTTCATCTACGTTTACAGCAACACAAGCTGCTGGTCAGTCACATAGTTATAGTGACTGGGAAGTAGCAACTGATGCTGCATTCACTAACGTAGTTATTACTGCATTAAAAGACACTACAAACAAAACTACATTCCCAATTCCAACTGATTCTATCCGTCCATCTACCAACTATTATGTTAGAGTCAGATATTGGAACGGTACCATCTGGTCAGTATATTCACCAGGATTCTCATTCCAGTCTCCTGCTACTGCTACTGGTACTCTACAGGACTTCACAAGAGTCCAGACGGATACGCTTGATGACTTGTCAGTCTCAACTAATAAGATCATTAATCTATCAGTCACTAATGATAAGCTAGCAGACAATACAATCACGTCAGCTAAAATTAATGTTGGTGGTATTGATGGTGCAGCATCACTTGCTGATGACTCTGTAACTGATCTCAAATTGAACAGTACAGGTGGATCTGAAGCAGTTGTGACTAATACTATTCGTAATCTGAATGTCACAACTGAGAAGTTAGCTGACAATTCAGTCACATCAGATAAGGTAGATATATCTGGTGCTGTAGATCCAGGTACTCCTATTGAAGGACAAATCTTTTATAACACTGCTGAGTCTACATTTAAGACATACAATGGTGTTGCTTGGAAAGAGTCTGGTGATGCTGGTGATTATTATATCATCCAGAAACCAACATCAACTCAAACTAATCTAACTGTTCTTAAGGCAGGAAGATCTACCAATGTATCATACTCTGAGTATTCAAACCCACTCAATACTCACCAGTTTTTTGCACCTGCGGGTCTGCTTTTCAATATAGATAGTAGTGGGCATCTCATCGTCACTGTAAGGTAATGGCAGAATTTTTTATCGACGTTGGTAAGATTAAACTTACCTGGAAAGATCTCTGGTCAAGTGCTACTGACTACGTAGTGGATGATCTTGTCAGGTATGACGATGGATCCACTATAAGTTCATATGTAGCTGTAGCAGACAGTACTAACCAAGTACCGTCAACTACTGGTACTGTTAACACAGGATACTGGAATCTATTTGCTTCTGGTGGTCTTGCTGGTGGACTACAACCAGGTGGTACAGCAACTAATCAGGTACAATATAAGGATGGATTAGCATTAGGTGGTGAAGTAGGATTCACCTATGATCCATCAACAGATTTACTCACAGTTCCTTCTATTACTGTATCAGGTACAGCAGCAACGTATGACGTTGATGTCACTGGTACTGTACGTGCTACTGCATACTATGAGGGTGCTAATCAATTAACATATAATATATCTGGAGCACAGATAACATCTGGTACTGTTGGTAACTCATATCTACCAGCAGATATATCAGTCACTAATCTTACAGCATCTGATGGACTTAATGTCAAGTCAGGTGGATTGATATTTGATAATAGTTCAGATCGTGTTGGTATTGGTACAGCAGTTCCTGGTACTGCTCTTGATGTAAAGACATCATCATCAGCAGCAGATGCTGTTGTAGCTAGATTTAGATGTGATCATACAGATGCTAGTGCTACTTACATAGAAGTACAACCTAATAGTGCACAAGCACAGAAGTCTGGTATACATTTACATAAGGATTCATTACGTACTAATCCATTCTCTATCATCAATGATGGTGGACAGGTAACCATTGCGAATACTTCTACTAGTGCACCTACTATTGATATATCACTCAATGCTACTAGTGTATTGAATTTGACCTCAACTATAGGGATACTAAACAATCCATTGAGGATTAATGGATGCTTTGATGAAGCAGTTACTGCTGCTGTTATTAGTGCTACTAACGTATTGACTATTGATGCAACATCAGCATCTGTATTCACTATAGACTTTGATAAGAATATAACAACATACAATATTACATTACCTTCTGCTTCACGTGCAGTGTCATTGACATTCCTATTCACTAATACAGATGGTAATCAGTATACTGTTTCTTGGCCAGCAAATACTAAATGGGCTGGTGGTACTGATCCAACTATGACATCCACACAGAACTACGTTGATATCATTACATTATCAACTGTAGATGGTGGTAGTTCTTGGTATGGATTTGTAGGTGGGAGTGAATTCCAGTGAGCATTGGATGGGCTAAAGGTGTTATTCAAGCTGCTGGAAGCGGTGGAGGTGGTGGAGTTGGTACTACTGCCACTATGTACCATTCTGGTGGTAACTGGGGTGGTTCCAGTGCGCACTATTTCTCACCAGGTACAACCATATATTTAAATGCAGAATCTAATGGTGGTTCTGGATATTTTAATACTTTCTTCACTGTAGATAGAGCTATTGCACTGCAAATATTTTGTTGGGGTGCAGGTGGTGGTGGCACCAAGAGATCTGGTGGACAAACTGGAGGAGGTGGTGGTCACTCTCAAGGAACTTATATATTCTATCCTGGCACCAATTACTACTGGGTAGTAGGTGGAGCAGGTGAGGGTGGATCTCAATCACCAAGTAATAACCAACAATATAATGCAGAGAGTACTGGTGCTGGTCGCTCTAGTAATTCCACTGGTTCACAGTTTGATGGAGCAGGTGGTGGAGGATACACTGGTGTCTTTGCAGGAAGTTGGAATCACGGTAGTTCTATAATCATCGCTGGAGGCGGTGGTGGAGGATCAGGTGATACTGCCTCAGGTGGCGGTGGCGGAGGACAGAATGGTGGAAATGCTGGTAACTGCTGCGGTCGTGGTGGTGGAGGTGGAACCCAGTCTGGTCCTGGATCTAATGGTAGTTCTGGTTCAAATGCCTGGGGATCTGGTGCTCTCCAAGGTGGTCACGGTGGTGACGTAGGTGCAGGTGGTGGCGGTGGCTACTACGGTGGAGGCGGTGGTGGTTCCTCAGGTCCAGGCGCAGGTGGCGGTGGATCAGGATACCTACACGGTGACCTAACTGGTACCTATTGGGAACAAGGAAATAATGGTGGTAACAGTGCTTGGCACGGTTGGTCACACCAAAGTAATGTAGGTCGTGGTGGATCTAACGGAGGACGTGGAGGCGGTGGTCTCTTAGTATTCCATAGACCATAAATAAGACAGAGAACAAGTATCTTCTGAGTTAAATGGCACTCACAATTGATGTTGGTAAGATAAAAATCAAGTGGAAAGGCACGTACGCAGCTGGTACTGCCTATGAACCTGATGATGCTGTTAGTTTCTACGATGGAGCAACTACGTCAGCATATATCTGTATAGCCAACAGTACAGGGAATGATCCCTCAACTAACAATACACCACACGCAAGTTGGGATTACTTAGCACGTGGTACAGAGTCAGCGTCAGGTGGTACTGCTGACGGACAAATCCAGTATAAAACTGGTACAGGTTTTGGTGGAGAGACAGGGTTCTCATATGATGCTGCATCAGATACGTTGACAGCACCTAACGCCACTATAACAGGAAATTTAACGGTACAAGGCACTCAAACTACAGTATCGACTACCAACACTACTATTGCAGATAATACTATTGTTCTCAACTCTGGTGAAACTGGTGCTGGTATCCAACACGCTGATGGTGAGTCTGGTATTGAAATTGAGAGAGGTACCGAACTGAATGCTAAGTTCGCATTCCAAGAGACAGAAGATTACTTTACTTGCCTAATAGGTAACACACCTGCTAGACTACACGTACCATCATACTCTGAGAAGGTTGAGACAGGATCTATATCTTCAGGTTCTACTTCTATTGACCTAACTCAAGCAGCAATTCATACTATTATACTCTCTGAGAATATCACAGGGTTCACTGTGTCTGGTGAGCAAGCAGGAGCATCAACTAGTTTCGTACTTGTTTTGACACAGGATGGTGTAGGTGGTAGAACTGTTGACCTAACTAACTTTGTAGGTCGTACAGTTAAATGGGCTGGTGGTGTTGTACCAACAGTATCTACTAACCCTAATGCTACTGACATTTTCCTATTCACTACCTTCACTGGTGGTACTATCTACTACGGATTCACATCTGGTCAAGAGTTCTAAACAATGGCATTATTCTCTGGTAAACTAATGGCCTCTGGTGCAGGAGGCAATTTTTATACATTAGTAGAAGCTAAGCGTGCTAACCTAAATGACGCTAGCTACCGTAAACCTTCTGGAATGTTTGATGTTGCAACATCAAGTTCTGGTGAGGTTTATACTCTTAATGGAGAGAGAAACCCTTTAACTGGTTTGTATAATGCTATTATCACCAAGGTAGGTGCAATTGGTGGTATATCTTGGTCGTACACTATATCTTCAGCAAAGAATTGCTACCCTTGTGCACTAGGATGTAACACATTAGATAATAGTGTGTTCATTTGTGTGGTAGAGACCACTGATCTTACTGGTGCAAATAACTATAATGGTATTCCTACAGATGAAACTACTGCTGCTTGGGAAGACAGTACACCTGATGCACAGTATCACTTCATCAAGTTTAGTGCATCAGGTGTAAGAGTTTGGGAGAATGTATATAAGAGTTCAACACCTGCAACATATCCTGCATCAATGAATAAAGTGGGTGAGGGTAGTTCATCTCACACCCACTCTAATGTGTTCCTTAATAGGAATAGATCTTCACAGACTGGTATAGAACAATCCTTATGTGGTGCACCTGACCTTCAATTGTGGAGGACTGTTGGTGCAATTAACAAAATTAGTGGTCTGAACCAGTGGAATCATAATGATTACACAAGACACGATGGTGATATCTATGCTACTGTTGGTGTAGATTGTTCTGATCAGAGATCACACGATGTATATTCACTAGATGGTCCTCACTTTGGTGGTAGACCACAGTGTACATCTAACATTGTGATGGATCCTGACAACTTAAGGTTCTTTGTTATGGTTGCTGCTAATGCTAGTGGCACCGATTTGTCATTGTCTAAGAGTACATATCATATTCTTCAGATACCTTTTACTGGTGTATCAATTAATGCTAGAGAGATAGTATATCCTGGTAGTTGGGATCAGAATGCTAAGATGACACTTGATAGTGATGGCTATCTTGTCATACCTTGGACTAGTACCAACAAAGAGCGTAGAGTTCACGATACTGCTGGTAGTGTTAGCACTATGGGTGGAGATCAATGGTATTACAAGTTTATTGATACAGGACATAGTAACAACCGTGATACTGAGAACCTAGGCACATATTTAAGGTATGATTTCAGTCAGACATCTGACTTCGAGATGATACATTATGGTACCTCAACAGAGATTGTACCACCTAAGGTGTGTAAGGTAGAAAAGGAATGGGGTGTTGGTACAACTTATGAGTATGTTACTACTGCTGGTCTAGCTCCACCAGAGAATAATAATATGGGTGGTGCTATTATGGAGCGTAGCAACAATCCAGCTTACTATAGATTTGGTAGATATCATAATTTTGTAGGACTACAGAAAGCCAATAAATCAACTGGTGCATTTGAATGGGTACGTAACTTCTTTGCGATACCTAATGCTATGTACAAAGATGCAGCGAATGATGCTTACTTTAGTACGACAGCAAGAAGAACTGTTGCATTACCACAAATTACAGTTTCTGATAGTAGAGTATTCTCTAACGGAATATATTATGTTGGAAATGTAGTATATCAAACTCAAGGTTTACCTACTACTACACCATATAGGAATAAGAATAGTTATATTGGATGGATTGCAAAGATCAATTTTGATGGAAGTATTGATTATATCAGAGAAATTAGAAGTCTAGTAGATAATATTCTAGAGTATACTAACAACAATTCAGCACAGTTCCCACCATATTATTATCAATCAGAACAAAATGGTGGTGTATTGTTAGATAGTATCAACTTTGATGCATTCAACAATATGATAATTACTGCACGTCACGTTAGTGATAGTAATGTTGGATCATCTGGTCATTTTGTTGATAATATTATATTCAAACTACCTCACAATGGTGATTTAATAGGGCCAATTGAGGTTAAAGATTTATATCCACCAGTAGGAACAACTGATCTAAGGCTAAGACGTTTCACATATACTCCTGCATCTGTTATTAGATGTTGGGAGGAGACATTATATGATGCAAATGTCACTGATAGCAGTCAAAGAGAGAAGTATAAGATGCTGAGGTGTTCTACTGGTTGGAATACTTATGAGGGTGATCAAGAAGTTAATCCATCACAGTATGGTACACAACAAAAGGTAGCAACATATCAAGCAACAGTCTTAACTGGTGGTGAGCCTAAGAGACTAGAGACATTAGATAGTGGTACATATAATGGTAGGTTCTTGTGGACATCTCCAACACAAAATCTACAGTTAGATACTACTAGCACTAGAGCTTGGGATAGAGCAGAACGTCGTAGTGCTCAAGGTGTATTCTTACAGACACTTGAGGAAACTACTGGTACTGATATGACAGTTGAACCACAGGCATCTTGTCCTGGGTGGGTATATGTTGATCAGACAGCTAATACTGATAATGCACAGACAAATTATGATGCTGCTGGTAGTTATACCAAACTAGTTGGTACTGGTTCATTAGAGGACTCAAGGATTAAGAAACAAGAGCATCCTAATGGTATAGTCACAGTGTCACAGTTCTATGCTGGCTCTGGATTACGTAAACAATTACTCACACGTCACGGCCCTACTGGTGGTGTTGAGACTAGAATGTATGACACAGGATATAACACATATCCTAAGGATGTATGTATAGATGAGGTAGGTAATATCTACGCAGTTGGTTGGACTGCTGATACTACTGGTGGTAATAACTATGGTGTAGGATATATTACTTGCTACGATAAAGATCTTACATTCCAATGGGACTATCAATATGTTAATGATGATAGCACTACATTAGGAGATGCAACAGATAACTTCCAGATACATTGCTGTACAGTCACAGTAGATAGTGCTAACACAGCTAAGCTATTTGTTGGTGGTCATTATACTTCAGTAACATCAACAGTACCAACACAGCACGCTATCATTAGTTGTATTCCTTTAGATATAGCAGGTGTAGGAGTATCTACAGTCACATCCACAACTAATAGTGGTTCATCAGTTGAGGTAGGAGCAGGTATATCAAATAATGCTATTGATGGTGTATTTGGTTTAGATATTATACAATCAGATGCTGCTGATGGTAATTTAATGTATGTTGGATATGCAGGTTCTCTTTATGATACGACAGGTGCCACTACTCGTGGTATGTATGGTGCTATTGAATATAGTGGCTCTACACCTAATGTCACACACCAAGGGTCTAACTCTTGGGGATATGTTATCGGTGATGACCTTAAACTAAATTGCTTTAGTTTTAGGAAGGCACTTGATCAGAATCAAGATACAAATAACTTTGGTGCTGGTCAATGGGGTATTACCTTTGCAGTTGGTGGAGAAGAAACACAGTCAAGTAAAACTAATGGTGTAGTTGTTATTGGTAATGAGCAACCTAACTCTGGTAGTTGGACTAGTGAAGGTGCTGCTGGTTTCCCTAACTATTATAGCCATCCATATTCACAGACATCATTTGTTATCAACAACTCTCAGGGTGCTGACATAGTTAAAGCATTACGTTGGGGATTTGTTGAGGTACCAGGAACTGCTGCTAGTTACACAGAGCACGCTAGTGAAGTATGGTTGAGTGGTTCTAATGATCAACGCCGTCACTTCCAGGCTAGGTGTTGGGAGGACAGATTATATGTTCTAGTGTCTATCACTAACCAGTTCTCACAGATTGACACATATATTGCAGAGATCAATGATGCACTATTGCATTGGGATCCAGAGAGTAACAATGGAAATAATAAGACACCTGAAGCTGCTAACATAACACGTCTTGGTAAGATTAGTACATCTGGTATTACTGCACCTGCTGGTCTTGTCGTCAATGGTCCTGAGCACGGTACTATAATGACATCATCAGCTTGTGCTAACAGTGGTACTCCCAACGATCGTCAGATCTTAACTACTAAGATTCCAATTGATATGAGTAAGACTGACACATCTTATAGAGAGGTAGGATCACAGTTTGTGTACTGGTCTAGACCTGATGCATCTATGGGTATAACTGCTAGAGAACTATTCAATGTAGAATTTACAAATAATGATATATTCACTGCTGACTATCGTGATGGTACTAGATTCATTAGATCTACACACGGAGCACAAGGAAAGTTGAATGCTTGGGGTGCTAGCACACAAGTGAACGACATTTCCACAGTGGGCACATTTGCAACTGTTACAAAAGACTTGCAAAGCTTTAAGCAATCGTGATAGAATGCTGACATAAGCATTAAATAGTTCTAAAACAATGGGTGCTCATTCAAGTCCAGTCATCAATCAACAAACGGTTGACCTTATCGATTCACGTGAACTCAGTCTCACACGAGAGGAGAGAGGTTATCTCAAGGAATTAATCAGAACATATAAGCATATGTTCGCTGAACAAATGGTAGCAGAGAAGTTTGCGATGTGCACTGATGCTATGAAGCGTCAGATGTTTCATCAAAAGCAAAAAGATTTAGGTGAGACTTGCTTAACTAAGATACTAGCGAGTGAAGTTCAATGACACAACGTGTAAAGTTTATCATTAAACAAGATGGCACTGTCACTGAGGGTGTTGAGGGTTGTGTTGGTAACGAGTGTGAAGCATTGACCAAAGACATTGAAGAAGCTTTGGGAACTGTAACAAATCGTATACATAATACTGAGTATTATTTGAAACAAACGGACGTATCAAATGTCACACTTCACAACACTCAAGACTAAGATCAAGCATCGTAAGCCATTGTGTAAAGCGTTGGGAATGATTGGATACCCTGTTTTTCTCGATGAACTGCTAGACAATCCTGATGACCACCAGCACGCTCAAGTATTTGTTGACGTTAAGGTGACTGATGAGGTTGGTTTCAAATATAATAAAGAGACCGAGACCTTTGAACTCATAGCTGAGTTGGATGCTTGGGATATGGAGATAATGGAAGTACCTGCACGTCGTTTCATCGATAAGGTAACACAACAGTATGCTATTGAATTGATTACTGATGAGGCACAAGCAAAAGGGTTTACGATCGAAGAACAGACAGTTAACTCACGTAACGAGGTTGAGTTGGTCATCACCAAGTATTGACACGTATACTATAATGGTAGTATGAAAGATACTATCTTATTTGGTGACTGTCGAGAGACACTATCTGCATTTCTTCCCAATAGTGCAAGGATGTGTGTGACATCACCACCTTATTATGGCTTGAGAGACTATGGTGGTGAAGAAGACCAGATTGGTCAAGAGCAGACACCAGAAGAGTTTATTGAAGAACTAGTTAAAGTATTCAGGGGTGTACGTGATGTGCTCACAGATGATGGAACTTGTTGGGTTAATATT
>CEVZ01002704.1_pt1 | contig 11107 bp, 14 predicted proteins | sample 361371 | NCBI WGS metagenome assembly CEVZ01 (sample SAMEA2620217, study PRJEB7988) | marine metagenome | isolation source: saline water (ENVO:00002010), including
TCTAATAATTGCATTTCATATCTGAGATCTGGCTTATCTGAACCATAGATTTCCATCGCCTCTTGGTAGGTTAGTCTTGGAAATGGATCTGGTAGATCTACATCATTAACCGTTTTAAAGATATAACGGGTCATATTCTCCATATTTGTAAAAACATCTTCTTCATCAACAAAGGACATCTCAATATCTATCTGCGTGAATTCAGGTTGCCTATCTGCCCGCAGATCTTCATCTCTAAAACATTTCACAATTTGAAAATAGCGGTCATACCCTGATATCATCAGTATTTGTTTATATATCTGAGGGGACTGCGGAAGTGCATAAAATTGTCCTTGATGGATCCTACTAGGTACCAGATAGTCTCTTGCACCCTCCGGCGTAGATTTCATCAGAACTGGTGTTTCTACCTCTACAAAATCATGATCAGAAAGAAAAGATCGAGTGGCTTGATAGGTTTTATGTCGAGTTAAGATATTATGCTGTAGAACATCCATTCGAAGTTCTAGATAGCGGTACTTAAGCCTTAGGTCTTCCTCTGCACTTTCTCTATCATGAATTACAAAAGGCAATGGTGATGCCTCATTCAGCATTAAATGATCTGAGATAACAACCTCGATCTCTCCCGTCTTTAGATTTGGATTCACTGCAGATTCCGACCTCTCTCTTACTTTACCTTTAACAGATAAAACATCCTCCATCGATAATTTTTTAACTACTTCAAAGTCTCCATGAAAAGAATCTGCATTAAAAACAATTTGCGTTTTACCATAGCGATCCCGTAGATCAACAAATACAACCTGACCATGCAACCTGACTGTATTTACCCAACCATTCAGATTAACGGTCTCGCCAATATCTGTTATGCGAAGCTCGCCACAATTGTGTGTTCGTTTAAACATTTTCATCTAAATAAGCATATAAAAAAACCGCTCGGAAATTACGAGCGGTTTTTAGAATCAAGTAAAAATTATTGATTATCTTTTTGCTACCCTCAATCGATTCAAGGCCCTCATCATAGATGCATCGATCCTGGCATTATTTGTATCAGGATCTTTATCTACTTGCCTCTTTTTAGCTCTATCCAAGGACCTCTGTGCTCGATCTGTGTCAATATCATTTGATCTTTCAATAGACTCTACTAATAACTTTACTGAATTATCAATGATCTCAACAAAACCCCCACCAGTCGAAAAATATTCATCTTTTCCACCTTGAGTAACCTTTACTTCGCCAACCGCTAGGGCAAGAATGCCTTCTCTATGATTATTCATAACACCAAAAGAGCCATCTATGCCCGGACACCGTAAATAATTTACTTCTCCTATTTTTAGCTCACGGATAGGTGTAACAATATCTAGATTGAAAGAGGTCATTAGGCAGCAGACTTTTTATGTTTTTCAATTGCTTCATCTATAGTACCCACATATGCAAATGCATTTTCAGGAAGTTCATCAACCTCGCCCTTCAATATAGCATCAAATCCAGATACCGTATCTTCTAGACTAACATATCTACCAGGCGTACCTGTGAACTGTTCAGCAACAAAGAATGGTTGTGACATGAATTTTTGTATTTTTCGTGCCCTTGAAACGGTCAGTTTATCATCATCTGACAATTCATCCATCCCAAGAATAGCAATAATATCCTGCAGATCTTTATATTGCTGAAGTACGGATTGTACATTTCTGGCAACGTTATAATGGTGTTCCCCTATTATCCTTGGGTCTAAGATCCTTGAAGTTGAAGCTAATGGATCGACAGCAGGATATATTCCCAATTCAGCAATTTTTCGTTCAAGGACGCTAGTTGCATCTAAATGAGCAAAAGCAGTAGCTGGAGCTGGATCGGTAAGGTCATCTGCTGGGACATAAACAGCCTGGACTGATGTAATAGAACCTTTCTTTGTAGATGTAATACGCTCTTGTAGATCGCCCATCTCAGTAGATAGTGTTGGCTGGTAACCTACTGCGGAAGGCATGCGACCCAGTAGCGCTGATACTTCGGACCCTGCCTGCGTAAAGCGAAAGATATTAATAAATAATAGCACATCCCTTCCTTCATCATCGCGAAAGAATTCAGCCATTGCTAAACCACTTAGGGCCACACGTAAACGAGCTCCTGGCGGCTCATTCATTTGGCCAAATACCATTGTTGTCTTATCTATCACACCTGATTCGGTCATTTCATTATACAGATCATTACCTTCACGTGTTCGTTCACCAACACCAGCAAAAACAGAATAACCTCCATGCTCTGTGGCGATATTGCGGATCAACTCCTGTATCAAAACCGTTTTGCCTACTCCTGCACCTCCGAACAATCCAGTTTTACCTCCTCTAGTATAAGGTTCCATCAGATCAACAACTTTTATGCCTGTGACTAGCGCCTCCGTTGAAGTTGCAAGGTCTTCATGTTTTGGTGCAGGACGATGAATTGGATTCCTTTTCTCTGTTTCGCAATCACCTTTTTGATCGATTGTATTTCCAAGAACATCGAAAAGCCTTCCTAATGTTTTTTCTCCTACAGGGACAGAGATAGGCTCCCCTGAGTCCTGAACCTCATGACCTCGGACCAAACCATCAGTGGAATCCATTGCAACTGTTCGGACCACTGAATCACCTAGATGCTGGGCAACCTCAAGAACTAAGGTCCCTTCATCGCCTCGATCGACATTCAATGCATTATAAATATCTGGAAGGTGCCCGTCTTCGAAAACAACGTCGACCACCGCACCCATTACCTGTGAGATTTTTCCTTTGTTTGACATAAAATGATGTCCTTTTTTTAATCTAAGGCCTCAGCCCCGCCTACGATCTCTAGCATTTCTGTTGTGATCGCTGCTTGGCGTGCCTTATTGAATTGTAAAGTAAGATCTTTGATCATGTCCTGTGCATTTGATGTTGCATTCTCCATAGATAGCATACGTGCTGCCTGCTCACTTGCATAGGACTCTAGTAAATATTTCCACATCTGAACATTAAGATGCCTGGGAATCAACGTATTGACCAATTCTTCTTTTGAAGGTTCATATAACCTATCCGAAGGGCCACTTTCATTTTTTTCATAATTTAATGGAAGTAGGGTTTCTGACCTTACTTCTTGTTGTGCAACATTTACAAAATAGTTATACACAACATGTATCTCATCTACTGTACCGTTTGTAAAATGGTCAATGGCACTTCTCCCGATCATCATAGCATTCTCAAATTCCATCTCTGCCCAAAAATCCACATGGCTTTCTACAATGTTATAATTCCTGTATGTAAAATGATCCCGGGCTTTTTTACCAATACAAAAAATATCCACCTGATCTTTTCCAAATTCATCAATCTCTTTTTGGGCAATTTTAAGCAAATTAGTATTAAAGGCACCTGCAAGCCCTCTATCAGCACAAACAACAACATAGGCTTTTCGTTTTATCTCTCTTAGGTTCAGTAATGGAAGTCGTTCCCTATCAATATCTGGCAATAAATGTTCTATGACTTCAGACAGTGAATTACTATAGGGACGTGCTTGTTCCATCCGTTCTTGAGCCTTACGCATTTTTGCTGCAGCAACCATTTTCATAGCTTTGGTTACTTTCTGGATACTCCTAACTGATTTGATCCGATCTCGTATGTCTTTTAGATTAGCCATAAAAAATTATGCGTTAAATCCACCTTTATAATCTTTAATTGCCTTTTCAAGTTTTTCTGCTGTTTCATCACTGATCGCGCCTTCACTAACTATAGAGTCAAGACTGTCTTTTGCATTTGCATCTAGATATTCAAATAAACCGGATTCAAAGTCTGATATTTGTTCAACAGGCAGATCATCTAAATGACCTTTAGAAGCCGCAAATATTATAGCCACTTGTTTTTCCACATCCATTGGCACATACTGATTCTGTTTTAATATCTCTACCATTCGTTCTCCGCGAGTAAGCTGAGCTAGCGTTGCTTGATCTAGGTCAGAACCAAATTTCGCAAAAGCCTCTAACTCTCTGTATTGAGCAAGGTCTAAACGTAAGGTCCCTGCAACAGACTTCATTGCCTTGATCTGTGCATTACCCCCTACTCTAGATACTGATAGACCGACATCAATCGCAGGCCTTATTCCTGAGTTGAATAGATTGGTTTCCAAATAGATCTGACCATCAGTAATAGATATGACATTCGTTGGTATATATGCAGATACATCACCTTCCTGAGTCTCAATAATAGGTAATGCTGTTAACGAGCCACCTCCAAGATCCGTAGAGAGTTTTGATGCACGTTCTAATAATCGACTATGCAGGTAAAAAACATCTCCAGGGAATGCTTCTCTTCCTGGAGGACGACGCAATACCAAAGACATTTGACGGTAGGCTACAGCCTGCTTGGAAAGATCGTCATAAACAATAAGAGCATGTTTACCATTGTCTCTAAAATATTCACCCATTGCAGCTCCTGCATACGGTGCAATATATTGCATTGGCGCAGGGTCGGATGCATTTGCTGCTACAACTGTTGTGTATTCCATTGCTCCATTATCCTCTAATTCTTTCACTAATGCAGCAACAGTTGAGGCTTTTTGTCCAATCGCTACATAGATACAATAGACAGGATCATCTGTATTGTGAGTATATTTTTGATTAATAATCGTATCTATTGCAACAGCCGTTTTACCTGTTTGGCGGTCACCAATTATCAATTCTCTCTGGCCTCTACCAATAGGTATCATACTATCAATAGCTTTAATACCTGTTTGTAACGGTTCTTTAACCGGGTGCCGTGCCATAACACCTAATGCTTTCCGCTCAATAGGCAATGAATGCTCTGTATTAATAGCTCCTTTACCATCAATAGGTTGGCCTAATGGATTGACCACCCTACCAAGCATGGCATCTCCGACAGGGACTTCTACTACACGACCTGTTCTTTTAGCAAGGTCCCCTTCTTTGACCAAACGAGATTCTCCAAAAAGCACAAGCCCAACATTATCTTCTTCAAGATTTAACGCCATTCCAAAAACACCATTTGGTAGCTCTACTAACTCAGAGCTCATTACATTCTCAAGGCCTGAGACACGAGCAACACCGTCCCCAACCTCAATAACTTCACCTACTTCTGAGATGTCTACTGAACCATCAAATTTTTCAATTTGTTCTCGAAGTAATTGTGTTAATTGATCAGTTTTTATTTCCATAATTTCCTAAAGTGTTAAATTTGCAGAAGCTTAGAACGTAGGCTCTGCAGTTGATTTTGGATAGAAGCATCCAAAAAAGTATTATCGATCCTCAGTTTGATACCACCTATGAGAGATGGGTCAATGTCTATAGAAAGATCCGTCTCTTTTCCAAGCATCTCACTCAGCGAGGACCTTAACGACTCTATCTCGGCTTCGCTCATCTTTTCAGCTACGATTCCCTTAACAGATAAAATGTTTCTAGTCTCTTTATACATGGTATTAAAAAGACTGCATATACTATTAAGGTCACTTATCGCTGTACTACCGTTTAAATAGGATACCAATTCATTGACCAGTGGGTGTCCATCTTTGCCCAAAAGTTCATTTAGGATCTTTACTTTTTGATCACCAGTAATCTTCTTTGATTGAAGAAAAACACGAAAATAGCTATTAGTGCTTACTAAATGATCAAGCGTTTTGAGAGCATCACCCACCTCTTTTAGAACATTGTTCTTATCAGAGACTTGAAAAAGAGCTTTCGCAAGATCTTTCGCAGGTGATTTATGCTTCATATTCTCTCAGGTCTTTTAATGACTGTTCTATAAGTTCTTTATTGTCATCGTTAGATAGGTTCTTACCAATTACCTTTTCAGCAACAGACATGGTAAGCGAGACCACTTCTTGACGAATTTCACTGATCGCCTTATCCTTTTCAACCTGAATCTGATTTTGCGCTTCTTCCCTAAGTTTATTACAGTCCTCTTCAGCTTGTGACCTCATATCTGCTTTGACCTTATCGGCAACAGATTTTGCATCCATTCTTATTTGTTGTGCTTCAGATCGAGCTTCTGATAGGATCTTTTCAGATTCATCATTCAAACGTTCCAACTCCTTCTTTGCGTTCTCAGCATCTTCTAGAGAAGATTTTATAGTTTTTTCTCTAGAATCAAGAGCCAGGAGCAATGGTTTCCAAGCAAACTTAGCCAATACATAACACAGTATTGTGAAAGTGATCAGGGTCCATATGAATAGCCCTGGATCGAGTTGAACTAAAGGATTGTCTGGCTTACCAGCATGGCCATGCGCTTCTGTGGACTCATGGAGTTCATTCCCTTTAATATTTTCCTTATATTGGTCCATATAGTTATGGTCTGTACTACAGGATAAGCATTAAGAAAGTGAAAACTTCTGCTAGAATCGCAACTCCCTCGAGAAGAAAGAGTGGTAGATTCACAGCACCAGTGATCTTATCTGCAGCCTCAGGCTGGCGGGCAATACTTTCCGCAGCTGCAGCTGCAAATTTGCCAATACCTAGTCCGGCACCTAATACAATTAAACCCATTCCAATTGGGATAAATGAAGTTGCTGTCATTATGATTTCCTTTTTATTTATTTAATGATGTACATGAATTGCCATACCGATGAACACTGCAGTTAGTAATGTAAATACATATGCTTGAACCAGTACAACAATAATTTCTAAAGCTGAAATAGCAGCTGCCATTGGGACAGATATAAATGATACCCCAATCCCCGCAGCTGCACCAAATTTATGTCCAAAAAGAGTCATTAGAGATAAAAGTGCAAGTAAGGCAATATGCCCACCAGTCATATTTGCGGCCAAACGCATTGTAAGTGCGAATGGTTTCACAATTAAGCCCATTAATTCAATAGGTATTAAAATGATATATACAGGCCAAGGAAGACCATGTGGTACAAGATTTTTCCAATGTTGCATAAATCCATGTGCCATAATACCCGCAGCCATTATTGAGAAGAATGTGATCGTCGCTAGAGCGCCAGTAACATTAAAATTACCAGTTGCTGTAGCTCCACCATGCAATAAATGATTAATAAAGTTATCTTGGGCATATGTATCGCTAAGTGTTGGCTCTAATAAGAACCTATTTGTGGCTCCTAGGAAATCAAAAATCGGTATCATACCTATGCCATTTGCAAATAGAATAAAGAAGAAGAAAGTAAGAATAATTGGAGACCAGGTCATGACCCATTTATCTCCTACATTTGGCTTTACAATGGAATCTCGTATAAACTGTACAACTGCTTCTAGTGCATTCATCCAACCTTTAGGTACTTGATCGCCTCTATTTAAGAAAGCCCTAACAGGAATTATAACTACAACACCTACGATCAAAGCTACCAACCACAGCATGAATACGTGTTTGGAAATACTAAGATCGATCCCAAAATTATTATAGATTGATTGTAATAAGGGGTAATCAGCTTTATCCCATATGTGATGACCAGGGGTTGTGTTTGAGACGTGCCCCATTATATGGTTGGCAACATCTTTTTGAATATTTCCAGAAGACTGACTTGCTGCTGCAATAATCATTCTATTAATTCTTTACTCTTGGTGGTGATATATGATTCTGAAATACGTTTAATTATAATCGCTTCAAGTACATGAAGCCCCATAAAAAAGCCGGAAAAGCTACACACAAAAGGGATCGGTTGAAAAGAATATTGTTTGAATAACATTAAAATTGAGACACCATAATAGACCATCTTTAGAGCAAATCCTTTTGCAATGGTTTTTGTGACGGTGGCAGCACCCTTTTTCTGAGCTAAGAAAATAAAATACATTGTTACTGATCCTGCCAAGGCAGGTAATAACCAACCAAAAAATAATGCAATGGCATATGTTTGAAAAAAGAATATGGATACCCCTAGGATAAAAAGAGATACCACAAGACCATAGACAAACTCTTTCAATATTTATTAGCGGTCATTGTTTTTACCAGATGATAGAAGCCAATGATCATGCCAACCACCAGACCTATGAGGGTCATGATAGGAGATGTGTCATTATTAGAATCAATATACCATCCTATAAAGGTAAATAATAGAATTGAAACGATCAGACCATATGATGCAGCAGCAGCTGGCCCAGACTGTTTTATCACCTTTTGAAAAGATTCAAATGATCTACCAATATCAAACCCAGAGTCATTTTCACTTCCGGCCATATTTATGATTCCGATGAAGATGAATCATCATCAAGAATGATATCACATTTTCCTTCAAATTGCGCCCCATCTTCAATAAGCAATTTTCTATAAATAATATCCCCCTTCAGGATACTTTTTTTGCCTAGAACAACTTGCCCATTAGATTGGATATTTCCATTGACCGTTCCTCCTACTCGAATATCACTACCTGTTATATTACCCTCTACAATAGCCTGTTGTGCAATACGCACTGGTCCTTTTGTATTGACATCGCCATTCACTTTACCATAAATAATAATACCTTCATTAAGATCGATCGGACCTTCTATTATGGCATCAGCACCGATCATTGTGTGTACATTTTGAAAATTTATCTTACTCATTTGACGATGTCAGATCGAATGTTTTATACTCTGGGAAATATATCAAAGGGTCCACTGCAACAAATTCATGCCATATTTCAAAATGTAAGTGAGGGCCTGAAGATATACCAGTGTTACCAACCAGCGCAATAACATCCCCTCTATTAACAATATCTAATTGATTTTTTAAGTTTTGTTTATTGTGACCATAATGAGTGAAATAATCATCCCCGTGATATAAAATGGTCATATTCCCGAATTCATAGGTCCAGCCTGAGAATACTACTACGCCAGAAGCCGCTGCCAGTATAGGCTCACCCTCTTTAGCAACAATATCAATACCATTATGAGCATCTCTGATAAAAAGGCCTTCCCTGGAAGGTGTTTGTGTAATATATCCTCTAATAGGAGGTACTGATGGAATATTTTCAATATAAGATACTTTTCTTTTTGGCAATTCATATATCCCTGATACTGAATCCACTAATTCAGGACGTGAGTCTATATCTAATGTTGTACCTAAGGAACTACGAACTAGATCATCCATTTGCCTAATCCTCTCTAGATCGCGTGTTAGCTCAATCACCTTCATTCTTTCAGATACAAATGTATCATGTCTCTCTTTTATTGATGCATAATCTGATATCTTAGGAACAAAATAGAACATAACAGCGAGACCGCAAACAATGGCCATAATAATAACTGATATAATTATCAGAAAAAGATTCTTTGAAAGGTGATAGGAAGTCGTCCCAGACTCGCTTTCTGGAATGAACATAACAGTATATTTATTTGAGCCCATATTATTTTAAGAAATTGTATTTATCAGATCAATTATCCGTTCAAGGTCATCATCTGAAAAATAAGATATCTCGATACTACCACCTGTTTTTGAATAGTTTAACCTTACTTTTGTACCAAACACTTCAATTAATTGATTTTCAATTGCAGTGATCTGGGAAGACTTTGATCGTACTTTTACTTTTTTCTTTTTTTGGGTATTCTGCGAACCTTTTATCAGAGATTCTGCAGCACGAACACTAAGATCATTTTCTAGAATTGTATTCCATATCCTCATCATTTGCGGGATTGTCTTACTTTGTAAAATAGCTCTACAATGCCCTGCTGATATATTTCCTTTCCTCAAACTTTTTCGAATCTCTGGAGGCAACTTAAGCAACCTTAATGAATTAGAAATAGTAACTCTCTTTTTACCGACAGCTTTTGCAATGGAATCATGCGACATTCCAAATTTTGAATTGAGCACAGCGTATGCCTCAGCTTCTTCTAATGCATTTAAGTCATCTCTTTGTATATTCTCAATTAGAGCGATTTCCAGCATATCAGCATCATCCTCCACCTTAATGACATATGCGGGGATCACCCTTTTTCTTAATTTTTTTGATGCTCTCCAGCGTCTTTCACCTGCGATCAATTCGTATCCAGATTCTATTTCTCTAACGGTAACAGGTGTTATCACGCCTTTTTCTCGTATTGACATCATTAATTCTTCCAGCGATGAACTATCAAATTCTTTTCTTGGTTGATTTGGATTTGGATGAATATCCTTAAGCGGAATTTCAGTGACTCCAGAAATTGCGGATGTTTTTTTGCCCGGACTTTTCTTTTTCTCTTTTTCAGGTCTAATAAGCGCTTCAAGACCTTTACCTAATCTATTCGCTGACACGTTGGAGTATCTCCTCGGTTAAACTCATATAATTTTGTGCTCCGGTTGAATTAGCATCATATAAAAGAGCAGGTTTCCCAAAACTGGGTGCCTCACTCAAACGGACATTACGATGAATGTAGGTTTTAAACAATTTGTCCTTGAAAAAGCTATTTACTTCATTTACAACCTGTTTCGATAAATTTAGCCTACTGTCGTACATCGTCATCAAAATACCAATTATTTCTAAACCTTTATTTAAATGACGCTGTACCAGCCTAACAGTATTCAATAATTGTCCTAGCCCTTCTAGTGCATAATACTCGCATTGAATAGGTATTACAAGGGCATCTGAGGCGGTTAATGCATTAATTGTCAATAGACCAAGTGATGGGGGGCAGTCAATTATGATCATATCATATTGTTTTTTTATTGCCCCCAATGCTTTTTGAAGTTGGTACTCTCTTGCCATCACACTTACAAGTTCGATCTCTGCTCCTACAAGGTCATTTGTAGAGGCAATGATATCTAAGTGGGGGAATGAAGTCGATGTAATGACATCTTTGATCCCATCACCTTTAAGCATTACATCATATATATTGCCATTTACTTCATCAAATAATTCTGCCAACCCTGTAGTAGCATTTGATTGAGGGTCAAGGTCAATAAGTAAAGTACGAACTTCAGAAACTGCTAGGCTTAATGCTACATTTACAGCGGATGTGGTTTTACCCACACCTCCTTTTTGATTTGTGAATGCTAAGACCTTTGCCATTTAATAATAGGATAAAATAAGGGGACAAAATTTATGATACCTTTTTTAATTGCCTTAAGAAAAATGATAAAGAAATTAAATCCATTATAAATTGCATTAACTTTAGGTTCAAATAATTCGCAATAATTGTTTTATAATACATGAAAGCATTAGTAAAAAAGAATCCAGAAAAGGGAATTTGGAT
>CEVZ01146219.1_pt1 | contig 11107 bp, 13 predicted proteins | sample 361371 | NCBI WGS metagenome assembly CEVZ01 (sample SAMEA2620217, study PRJEB7988) | marine metagenome | isolation source: saline water (ENVO:00002010), including
TAATAACATCGCTTCACTGGATTGGGTAGCGAACAAACAGACCGACTGCATCCCCTTACAATTGATAATTGATGTTCGATGGGTAATCGGATAACCCCTTGCAATTTATCCGAATCAATTAATTAATACAATGAATTATTGTTTCCTATTATTGCTAGGAATGTTGTTAATGTAGGTCAGAATGGGAGTAGTATGTACCGAAGGGTGGCCGCAATTCTAATGCTTTCAATAATTATTACTATGCCGGGATGTATTTCTGATGATGGTAGTATTGAACAAATCAATAACGATGAAACAGAAACAATAAATCAAAATGAAAACAACACCTTTGTGGAAAACACAACCTCTGTTGATTATTTCGGATTTATGGATAATTCCAGCATATATGGCTATCGAATGGATCCAGGTAATTTCTCCAGAGTATTTGTGCCAATTAATGAAGAAAATTGTACGACCACTGGACACAATGACTGGATAGGGGAATATTCATCACCATTATGCGTTCAAGATTATGGTATGAATTCAAGTTACAACGAAACACTAGATTGCTTAACATGGAGTAATGATACGCTTGAGGAGTGCGTTGAAGGTACGAATATGACTATCTCTGGTAGAGTTATGTGGTGGGATATGATGATGGCAGATACTTGTGCAGTTTTTATTAATAGCGAGCAATTTGTTCCAAGTACTACTTACAACCTCACTACTGAAAATGTGACCTGGGATGATTTATGGGCCGACCCTGCATTTGTAGCATGGGATTCTGAACGTATGAATGCCTATAATGCAGAGGTTGGCAGCCAACCCTCTTGGTGTGATGATCCAATGCTGAATTACTTTTACTGGGCAAGTCAACCTGTATCCTGAAATACGATGGGAACCCATGCGACACCCGTCGTTTCAAAGGGCCCCCCTTACGATATCTTCCAGAATCATCAGAACGATTGCCAACGGAATAAAGATGAATATTGCAATGAAATATACGTAAAATACGAACCATTTTTTCTTATGATTTCGCTTATGGAATTCTATGATTGGGCCGATAGGCCATGCTCGAAGAGCCTGGCGTAGTAGGCTATCCTCATCACGGAATTCTTCAATAATCTCATTGGCAATAATTTCGGCGGCACGAGATTCTAATTCAGATGGTGATGGTATTTCGTCTAAGGTATCAACAACCTTTTCCAAGGTAGGAATCCCTGTACTCGTTCCGTCTGTTTCCCAATCGGGATTGATCAATTCATACAATCGAACCAAGTATAGTCTAACAAAAATTAGTGCAAAGAAAAGTGGTATGAATAAAAATTGTACACCATTGATGACAACAAAAATGGCAATGAATACGGCCGGTATCAACCAAGAAATTTCAATCCAAGTCGGTACTTTCTCGTTCATTATTTTCTTGTTCCGGGGCTTGTTTGCATCAACGAATACCCAAATGATTCCAATGGATATGAATAGACCAATCATACCGAGAAAAATCAACGAACCTATCATGCCCGGTTCGATGCTCACATCAGTCATTGTAATGTCCCTGTAACCAACCCAATTGAAATCCTGTTAAGAATTAACTGGGGTAATTCGTAAGGGTCTATCCGAATACCCATTGAAACGGATTCTAAATTTCAAAGGGCTTTCAGTGCGTCCTTCGGAACGCTAGGAACGAATAGGGCGGACTGAGAACCCTAGTCAAAAGACTTGTTATGTCCAAGGGTGTTTAACATAACCCTCGTGAACATATAATGTTCATTTATCCACTTCCCCACCTCAATTCAATTCGGGGCATTGTCCCTTTCAATCTCCAGACCGATGACATATTTCTTTTGCAAAAGGATCAACCTTCCCTCCAGCACTTCGACACTCATGAGCTCATAGTTTTCTTTTCCTAGGACACTATCAAATAAGTGGGTGTTGCGCCAAAGAGTATAAACTGCTCCAAAAACTATAGCAGTGGCGAGTTGTTTGAACACATCCAGAAAAGCATAGAGGTCTCCCGAAAGAATAGCCAAGGTGGATAAATACGGAAGAGAGGCCAATGAAATAGCGGCCAATAAATTCGGTATTGTAAACAGGTACCTAGTTGGGTGTGTGAAAGGAGAATCAGTGCCTATGGGATTATTATTTTCATCATAAATAACATTAGTATTAAGATATTCAGGAGAAGTTTTTGGAACAATAGGGCCCTCTAATTCCTCACCTGACAATTCCGTATATATCATTCTTCCAAAGAAGTCATTGGGGCGATGTTTCCATTGAATTTTGTCCATCCATTTGTATCTGATAACATCGTTGTGATGCTCATGAGTGGGATCCTTGAGGGCTGCCCAGTAATGATCGTGAATCTCTTTGTTTTTGATCGAATTTTTTAGTCCATAGTATTCTCGTACCTCTTTTGGGTGTAGAGGAATGAGTCGTCCCCTTTGAGATAGTGATATGAACGCAAAATACGGGCCAACAATTAGATTTAGAAAGAGACCTAAGGAAAAAAGAAACCAATCCCATTCAGCACCAATCGCCGCATTCAGGGAACCCAATAACCTCGGGTCATCAGGGGAATTGAGTGGAATATTCCAAATCAATAACCCTGTAATGAACAACAAGGTTCCGGAAACACCGAGGAATATTCTGTACATTCGTCCAGGCTTACTTTGTGAAATTAAAGCATCTATTAATTTCGCCTCCAATTCAAGGTCTTCCCAATAGGGTTCCACATTTGGCCCCTAAAGAGGGTCAACATAAACAATTTCCCGATAGAAAATCACAATTCCATGAAATGAAGTCGATCAAACATCAATGTGCCCAAGGGGTCCCGTTGTAGTCGCATACAGCCACATGGGTACCCCTCCATGAAATAAATCAATCAATACTTACGGGCATAGATGAATGATGTAGGTGGATACGTAAATCTCCTGAAGAATCGACAATATATCCAAAAGAAAACTCAACTTTGACTTCTTCTCCCTCCGATGTCGTAAAAAAATAGTTTCCCATAGCCATGGCAGTTGTTCCATTAATCACAATGTCTTCATTCTCGAAACGTACATTTGTCCAATTTTTAATAGCAAAGCCATTGTCCTCTGGACATACACCATTCTCTGCAACAAAGTAAGATAACGCTCCTTCAAAAGTTGAGCGGAACTGCTCCTTTGCTGCAAAGGTCGGTTTGAACAAAACAGTTCCAATGTCATATGCATACAAAGATTTAATGTGATGTCTTGCTCTTTCAACATAGTCCATACCCGAACTATGTGCTGTAGCTATTGCAACAATTCCATCTCCCCATGCTTGCTGGGCCTTCTCCACGTCCGCTATAGTCACCATAACTATGGGTTGCTTGAATCGGCACTTTATGAATATCTTTACGGTGAATACTCAATAATTGTGACATCGGTTAGTTGGAATGCAATGAACATTATGAACATAAAAACACTAATACACTTGTGATATAATCTAGAATCTGTAAGTGCTCCTCCTATTGCAGCACATCCTACAATACATGGCATAATTGTCATCGGGCCAATCAAAGGTTGACCAAATAGTGAATAATTCACAACAGCGGAACTAAACAAAGAAAAAGCGACAACGGAAAAGAATGCTTTGTGTACTAAAAAATAATGACTCTCTAGATCAATTGTTCCCTCATCAGTTGCCTTAGGTAAAACCAAAGTTGTAAAGAAATAAATGGATGATATATTGATTACAATAAGCCAATATTGAGCATAAGTCCACTCTAATAAATCAATAGAAAGCATCCATAATCCCCACCATGTGAAAATAGACCACATAATTACTGTAACTACCCATAATGAATTTAGCCAGTATGTTTTGACTCTTTCACGAATCTCATACAAATCTGATACTGCTCTAAGAATGTGTGCAAGGGCAAAACCAACAATCAACGATACAAAGACAGAAATAAATTCAAAAGGGGACATTTGCATGGCTATCGTGTAGTTATATTAACAGACACCATATAATTAAATTGGATTTTTTACAACAAAAATATAGAAAATCGGATTAAATTTGTTTGTTCAACTCTGAATTTTTAGAAAATGAAGAACTAAGATGAAAGCCAAATGCAACTGGCATTGAAATAAATAATAAAGACACAGACCAAGATATTAAAGATCCAATAATTATTCCATTTAAAGGTATGAATATTGTTGCTGCTAAAGCATACAAACTTACAGACATCGAACCTAACATCATTGGCCCTACAGCACCACTAGGAACCTTTTCACCCTGTGAAATCCAAAGTGCAACCATAGTTGTCAAGAATATTGCAGGGAAAACTGATGCAATACCAGCTAACAAAGGAGACCCTTGTTGGGATAACCAAACAGCGACTCCTATGGCAATTGCAGCAGCGATTCCCCTAGAAAATAAAACTACTAAACTCACCTTATTTTTACCAGATGGTGCTGGATGAAAACCCCGTGTTGCCCATTTTCCAAAAATCAAACCTAAACCAAGTGCAGAGCCACCAACAAGTATTGGGTCCATGTCTGAAAATATAGTTACTGCAATAGCTGCACCTAAAAACCAAAAAATTAGATTAATTGTTGCTATAGCACTAAGTCTAATTGGAAAATTCCAATCTGGAATTTTTTGTGGTGTAAATCTCCATAACCACAAAAAAAATGAGTTTAACAACATCCCAACGGGAACCATTCCCATTGATGATTCAAACGAGGATTGATTTGAATCAGCAATCCAAATAAATGCTGCTGCAGGAACAATAGTAGTTGGCACTGTACCAATAATTCCTCCAATAATTCCTCCAAATTTTTCTATAACAATTGTGGCAAATATAGCTACTAAACCTGCAAATAAAGCCGATAATAAAATATTATCATATTCCATTTTATTCACCAAAAATGAATTTCAGTAACGAATCCCAAGTCTATTGTAAATAAAACTCATTAACCATGCTGGGCCTATCATTAAAAATTGTAAATCTTCAAAAAAGGAAGGTTTTACACCTTCTATTTTATGCCCATAAAATTGACCTATCCATGCTAAAACAAAAACAATTATTGAGGTTTGCCAAAGTGGGAATTCAATAAATTGATTATAATAGTTGCAAAATAAAAAACAAAAACAACACCACAACATCATTCCAATTGTTAAAGAAAAAGATAACCTTGCATAAAAGAAAAAAACAGGGATTAATGCAATAGTTGCAAAATTTAACCACACATAATCAACATTCCAAGGTTTTGGAATTGACCACAATAACCCTACAATCGATAAGAAAATCAATGGTACGCAAATCCAATGTATTTTTTTGTTTAGTGGGTTTTGATGCGATACACCATAAGCATCTAACCATTCCTGCATGGTGCGTGTTTTTGATTCAGACATTGTCATCCTGAGTTGCTACAAACTAATGAATAATACTCAAGATTATAATTTTTTATTATTATTTATATTAGGAATAAAAGTAAGCGTTTGAAGTTGTCCTGAAATCATCAAACACCATTCGCCTATAGCTCCAATTGATTGCATATTTAACCCTACAAAAGTAGCCATAAAGAAAAATGAAAAAATTCCAAAATATGCAATTTTCTTTCTAATCAAATTCAAATTTTGACCCCTAAATTCAATTTTAGAATCTATCTTCCTTCTAGATCTCATAAATGCATAAACCCATATTGCTATTGAAATAAATATTAAAATTGCAAAATTAACATGCATAATTAATTTCTTATCAAATGGGAAGTATGTTAATAAAAATAAAGAAATTCCAGAAATTATCGAACATATTAATGAGAGATTATTGTATTTTTTCTCATATTTATCTTCTTTATTTAAACTTGAAGCTGTACGTAAAAAAACTTCAATCCCAATTAATATAAACAATATTCCCGCAATTTTGAATCCCAAATTGAATATTGAAATTTCAGGAGAATAAACGCCACCTGAAGAAATATATGGAGGCAATCCATTCGGATAATAAAGTAAAGATTTAAAATAGTCATCCGTTGGTAAATTTGTATCAATTATTTGATCAGAAAGATCTACAGGATTACCTCTAATATTTTCTCCTGTTTGTAACATCGCTTGAGTAATTATTGAAGTGCCCATTACTACAAAAACTCCTAAAATTAAAATTGCTTTGAAAATTTTATCAGACATTATTTTTTGTGGTAATTCCATAACGTTCACGCCTTTATTCTTCTTCGGGAATTAATAATTTTATTTCAGGTTTAAATGTCAATACTGTTGCCAAAATAGCACCGATTAAAGCCCATTCCCACAAAGCACCTTCATTTAACAAGGGATATGTATTATTTGTACAAAAATCTTGCATATTCTTTGTTAATTCTTTCCAAGTATCCCAATCAAAATTCACTCCCCAAACTTGCCAAACGGTAGTAATCATTTGCCATAATGAAATTACAGCAACAGAAGCAGTAAAAATTCTTATTGAAATAATTTTCAAAAAGTCTTCATGTCCTTTGAATAATTTAATAGTTAATATTGTGGATAAGATACCCCAGTATATTCCTCCATAAAATATATCTTCAGCATAAAGTCCATGTTCTAAAAAATCTACATTCCAAGGCGCATTACCAATTCTAAAACAAGAAACTGCTGCAATAATACCTGGAACTAAAGCAACATAATTGAAAACTACCCAAAATGCACCATATGACTTATTGACAATCATTTTATGTCTTAAGGCGTGAAGTTCGAAAAGAAACCATGCTGCAAGTATTCCACTTCCCATTGCCCCCACAGTAAAAATTGTATCTCCTGGTTGGTAGAGATCTATATCTGAGATAAATGGCATAATCGCTTTACAACCATTAATTACCCAAGTTAACCATCCTAATATCAACCATCCAAATGAAAAGTAAGCCAGACAATTTATGGATAACCTAAAACGTTCTGAAGATTCCATAACCTATCCTCCATAATTTTAGATTTAACCATTATCGATTATTGCATACCTGTTTGAACATCCCAAAGTCGTTTGTACATCTTACCTGCAGAAATTAAAGTTTCATGGCTACCTGATTCAATAATTTTACCGTTTTCAAGAACATATATATTGTCAGCATTACGTATTGTTGAAAGTCTATGAGCAATAATCAATGTTGTTCTACCCTCACTAATTTGAGTTAAACTACGTTGTAATGCAGCCTCTGTTTCATTATCTACTGATGAAGTTGCCTCATCTAAAATTAAAATGGGAGCATCCTTCAAAATTGCCCTAGCAATAGATAATCTCTGACGTTGCCCTCCAGATAATTTGTATCCTCCTTCCCCAATTTTCGTCTCAAAGCCATTTGGAAGTGAATCAATAAATTCCATAGCCTCTGCTATTATTGCTGCTTGTTCAATTTCTTTATCTGTTGAATTTTGATTACCATAACGAATATTTTCTCTAACACTTTCTGGAAATAGAGTAACTCTCTGACTGACTAAAGCAATGGATTCTCTTAATGAAGATAATTTAATCTTACGTACATCAATTCCATCAACTTTTATTGAACCATTACTAGGATCATAAAATCTTAACAATAAGCGTACTAATGTTGTTTTTCCAGAACCTGTAGGACCTACAATCGCAACAGTAGATCCCGCAGGAATATGAATTTCTACATTTTCAAGTGTATTATTTCTTTCAGGATAAGAAAAACTCAAGGATTCAGAATGAATCTCTCCTTTGATGTCTGACAATATTTGAGTTCCATCTTGCATTGATATTTCTGTTTCTAATAAATCAAGCACTCTATTTGTTGAAGCCATTGCTCTTTGATAAAGATCAAATGTTGCCCCTAATCTTGTCAATGGCCATAATAATCTTTGAGTCATAAATACTAGAATACTAAATTCACCAACTTCAATTGTTCCATTTAATGTTAATTCACCACCATAAAGTAATGTTGCAGTAAATCCAATAAGTATTGCCATTCGAATTAATGGCACAAAACTTGCGCTAAGTTTTATTGCACTTCGATTAGATTCACAATAAGCTTCAGAAGTTTGTTTTAATCTTTCATATTCTTTTTCCTCACCTGTGAAACTTTTGATTGTAGTTATTCCTGTAAGATTATTTTCTAATAGAGTACCAATATTTCCTGCTTTGATTCGTACATCTGCATACCTTGGAGCAATTCGTGATTGAAAACGAAATGAACCCCATAATATCAATGGGATTGGTGCAATAGAAAATAATGCAACCCTCCAATCGATGATAAAAAATAATGCACTAATCACTATAACTGTAGTTGCAACATGCAATAAGTCTGTTGCGCCCTCATCAAGAAAACGTTCAAGTTGATTGACATCATCATTCATTATTGCCATTAAATTCCCTTTAGATTGCTCTAAAAACCAACCCATCTCTAAATTCTGTATATGTCCATAAACATCCAATCTTAATTCATGCTGTACAGTCTGTGCAAGATTTCTCCACAACACTCCATAAAGATATTGAAATAATGATTCGCAACCCCAAATAACAAATGTAATTGCTGCTAATAACCATAATTGATGATGTACATTAGTAACTCCTAATGCAGATATAAATGACCCTTCGCCTCTAACAACAACATCTACTGCAGCTCCAATTAGAACTGGAGGGGCAAGATCAAATAATCGATTTACAACACTACAAATTGATGCTAACCATACAGTCTTTCGATGAGAACTCATGTGCTTAATTAAACGCCTGAGTGGAGCGTCTCCTCTGGACATAACAAGGCGTAAACTTAACACTATGAAATCCTACTTATTGAAAAAATAAAAAATAAAAAAACTCAAAAATGATTTCTTTATAGGGAATGTTATGGCTGAAACGGATGTTGATGAAAAATATATCACTGAAGAACAGCCTTGGTGGGCGAACGATTATCTTATTTTCTTACTAACAATTGCAAACATAGCAATTATTGTTTATGATTTAGAATATTTTAGTGAAAGAACTATTTTTGATATTATTCAAGATAAAGATTTAAAATGGATGTTTTTAGCATTTTCTGACTTACTTTTAATTTGTATTTTTCTCGCAGATTTACGTGATGATTATGATAGATGTACTGACAAAGAATGGTGGTGGAAAACACATTGGTGGGAATTCCTTGGATTAATTCCAATGTTTGTTACAGCAATCCCATTCTTAGCTTCACTCGGAGGTTTGAGGTTACTTCGTTTAGTTAGAGCATTCTCTGGAGTCTTAAGATTAATCGGAATGGCAAGAAGAAAAAATAAAGTTACTGTTGAAAAACAAATGTTACATCTGCTTACAATCGTACTTACTTTAATTGTTGCTGGAGGATTTTTCGTATATATCTTTGAATCTCAAGAATATGAGGCTTTATGTACTACAGTAAATGAATACGGCCAGAAAATAGAGTTATCTAATATGCCTGGAGAATGTGATAGAATGATCAATTCTTTTGCAGATGCAATGTGGTGGGCTATTGTTACGACTACAACCGTTGGTTACGGTGACTACTCTCCAGTAGATCCTCTGTCCCGTCTTGTTGCTGCATTTTTGATGCTAGTCGGTATTGGTTTAGTAGGTAGTTTAGCGGCTACTATGTCTCAATTATTTTACACAATGAAAGAAGGCACTGGTGGTAGAAGTTTAGTAAATACAGATGAAGATGTATTATCAATTCTTGAAAGACTATTAACTCACTATGAAAATGGACTTTTAGATAAAAATACATATGAATCTGCTCTTTCTTTGGCAATGAAAAGAATTCGTGCTGAAATTGTAATGCTCAGAAATGAATATGAAACTATCTCAAGTACAATGCCCGTACCTTTGCAAGTTGCTCAAAAAATTGAATATAATGACAATATTTCCGCTCTAGAAGACATGCTTCATGATGTAGAATCTATGATTTCAGAAGAAGAATAGTATAGACAACGGTCATAAAGGGGTGGTTGGTCGCCAAGTTGCGTCAAAGGAGGTATCGACATGGCAAGGGGACTATATCAACACACTAGAGAGACCTGGAAGAGGCCTAAAGATTCCATACCTTTTGAAGTACGTCAAAAGAGAATGGCTACATGGCGTAGAGAACCTGTAAATTGTAAAATTGAAAGACCTACTCGTTTAGATGCAGCAAGAAGAATGGGCTACAAAGCAAAGCAAGGTGTAGTTCTAATTAGAACTAGGGTTCGACGTGGTGGTCTTAGAAAAGGTAAAATTCACATGAAACGTAAACCTAGTAAAATGGGTATTCGAAAAATTACAATGGCTAAAAATACTCAACGTATAGCTGAAGAGCGTGTTGCTAGGCATTATCCAAACATGGAAGTTTTGAATTCTTACTGGGTAGGTGAAGACGGAAAACACAAATTCTTCGAAGTAATTCTAATTGATCCTAATCATCCGTCAATTATTAATGATAAACAATTAGGTTGGGTAGCTGAAGGTTCATCCCATAGAGGTAGAGCATATCGCGGCAAAACAAGTGCAGGAAAAAGAGGAAGAGGGCTTCACAACAAAGGTAAGGGTGCAGAAAAATTACGCCCAAGTCTAAAAGCTAACTTGAATCGTGGCAAATAAGGCCAAAAGATTCTTTTTTTAATGATTTTAATGGCAATATTGATTTCCCATGCCGTTTACACAATGTTGTGACCCACGGTAGTTTAGCCAATCTTAAAGGAAAACAAGTATATTTGCCAGATGGAAGATTACTTGGTTCAGTTCATGATTGTGTTGTTGAAACAAAGGAATGGACGTGTACTCATTTATTCGTAAATGAATGTAAACCTGATCTTGTTGAAGACAGTATCCACGTAGCGATACCTTGGAGATGGGTACGTGCAGTAAATGACATTGTAATTCTTCGTTGGTTTCCAAAAACTCCAATTCCAAAAAATCCTGTACAATAACTTTGGTGAGTTAAATGCAGATACATATCTTAGGAACTTCTTCATCAAGACCTGCACATGGTAGAAGTGTTAGTGGTTCAATAATTAATACAAATAAAGGTGCTATTATTGTCGATTGTGGTGAAGGTTTTCAAGAAAGAATTTATAATCATAATAAAAAATTAAAATCACAAAATTCTAATTTCAGAATAAAATTAGGAAAAATAAATACAATTCTTCTAACACATGGGCATTTAGACCATAC
>CEVZ01041461.1_pt1 | contig 11081 bp, 10 predicted proteins | sample 361371 | NCBI WGS metagenome assembly CEVZ01 (sample SAMEA2620217, study PRJEB7988) | marine metagenome | isolation source: saline water (ENVO:00002010), including
GTGGCTTGGTCTGATGATGGATTAATAGAAGCAATAGAAGATTCTAATTCACCAAACTCTTTTATAGCTATACAGTGGCATCCTGAATTAATGCCGCATAATACCAATCAAAAAAAACTATTTAATTGGTTGATTGGTGAAGCGAAAAAAAGATCTTAACAAATTAAGCCGCATCCACCTCTTTCAATAACTCCATTGCTGTGCTTCTATAACCTGTAGCTACGCTACCATATTTTATCATTTTTAAACATAGGTGTTATATTTATTTCAATCAAGATATTATCTTTACAATTTTATAAACTATTTTATATCATTGTGTGGAGTAATTAACTTCTTGATGAAATGTGCAAAGCTCTACCTCATTCAGTTATGTGTATAAGTAAAATAGAAAATTTCTTTATTCTATATAATGGTAAATAAATCAATCAGTATTTTTAATACTACTATTGGTAAAAAACTATTAGTTGCCTCAACTGGCTTAATGGTCTGCTTATTCCTTGTTTTTCATCTAATTAACAATCTTATAATCTTTACAGGGCCAGAAAATTTCAATCAACTAGTTGCTGCATTAGAAAAGATAAAACCCTTAATACGAATTATGGAAATTTTATTGGTTATTATATTTTTTACACACATATATAATTCACTTTTATTAACAATAGAATCAAGAAGATCAAGAAACGACAGTTATATAAAATTATCAAGCAGTAGCAGCACCATTTATTCTAGAACAATGTTTTTTTCCGGTAGTATTTTATTCATATTCATTGTTACGCATTTATCAACAATATGGTTCAATTTTCAAAATATAGATGATCATGATAAGTATTATTATTTAGTTACGGAAAGTGTTTATGGCTTCGGAAATATATTTATTACAATATTATATCTATTATCAATGATTCTATTAGGGTTTCATTTGCGCCATGGTTTCCAATCAGCTTTCAAAACACTGGGAGTGCAAAATTCTAAATTTGATAAAATACTAAATGTTGTATCTATCTTTTTTTGGTTTATTATACCCTTAGGGTTCTTTAGTATAGCTTTCTGGTTTGGAATTTTAGATGGAGGAAAATTGTGATTTTAAATCCGCAAACTCCTGAGGGGGATCTAGCTAATAAATGGACAAGTTATAAATCTAGTTTGCCATTAGTAAGCCCAGCAAATAAGCAAAAATTAGATATCATTGTAATAGGAACTGGATTAGCAGGTGCATCTGCTGCAGCATCTTTAGCTGAAATGGGATATAATATTAAATCATTTTGTTTCCAAGATAGCCCAAGAAGAGCACACTCAATTGCTGCACAAGGCGGTATTAATGCTTCCAAAAATTATCAAAATGACGGAGATAGTACATTTAGATTATTTTATGATACAATCAAGGGTGGCGATTATCGTTCAAGAGAAGCAAATGTATATAGATTAGCTGAGGTAAGTGGAAATATTATCGATCAATGTGTAGCGCAGGGCGTTCCTTTTGCTAGAGAATATGGTGGAACCCTTGCAAACAGATCATTTGGTGGGGTACAAGTATCAAGAACATTTTATGCAAGAGGGCAAACAGGCCAACAATTATTGTTAGGCGCATATAGTGCATTAAGCAGACAAATTGCAAATGGGAAAGTTCAAATGTTTTCAAAGCATGAAATGCTTGATATAGTATTGGTTGATGGAGTTGCAAGAGGAATAATAGCTAGAAATCTCATTAATGGAAAGTTAGAAAGATATTCTGCAAATGCAGTTGTTCTTGCTACAGGAGGGTATGGCAATGTTTATTATTTATCAACTAATGCAATGGGAAGTAATGTAACAGCTATATGGAAGGCTTATAAAAAGGGAGCCTATTTTGCAAATCCATGTTTTACTCAAATACACCCAACCTGTATTCCTGTATCTGGAGAATATCAATCAAAACTAACATTAATGTCTGAATCATTAAGAAATGATGGAAGGATATGGGTGCCTAAATCAAAAGATGATAATCGTAGCCCAGATACTATCCCTGAAGATGAAAGGGATTATTATTTAGAAAGAAGATACCCTGCTTTTGGGAATCTTGTTCCTCGCGACATCGCATCTAGGGCCGCAAAAGAACGTTGTGATAATGGTTTTGGAGTTGGGAGCACCGGTCAAGCTGTTTATTTAGATTTTGAAGATGCAATTAAAAAGCATGGAAGAGAAATAATTAGCTCTAGATATGGAAATTTATTTGAAATGTATAATAAAATAACAGGTGATGACCCATACACAATGCCTATGAGAATATATCCTGCTGTTCATTATACAATGGGCGGTTTATGGGTTGATTATAACCTTATGACAACTATACCTGGATTATTTTCAATTGGTGAGTGCAATTTTTCAGACCATGGCGCAAATAGATTAGGGGCATCAGCGCTCATGCAGGGTTTAGCTGATGGATATTTTATTTTACCATATACTATTGGTACATATTTAGCAAATGAAATCAATAAATCAAAAATAGATATCTCACATGATGCTTTTGATCAATCTGAATCTAGAGTATTAGATACAATTAATTATTTTATATCAAATAATGGAAATTCATCAGTAGATGTTTTTCACCGGGAATTAGGAAAAATAATGTGGGAACACTGTGGAATGTCTAGAAACAAATCTGGATTAAATTCAGCAATTAATGAATTGAAAAGCTTAAAAGAATTATTTTGGAAAGACATAAAGGTTCCTGGGGAATCCAATACATTGAATTTAGAACTTGAAAAGGCTGGGCGCGTTGCAGATTTAATTGAGCTTGGAGAAATTATGGTGCGTGATGCGCTAAAAAGAGAAGAATCATGTGGTGCGCATTTTCGTGAAGAGCACCAAACAAAAGAAGGGGAGGCGTTAAGAAATGATGGAGATTTTTCCAATATTTTTGCATGGGGATATAATGGTGAAAGTTCAGAGCCTCTATTAAATATAGAGGAGCTTGTTTTTGAAAATGTATCATTAAGCCAACGTAGTTATAAATAAATGAAAACGATAGATATTACATTAAAGATATGGAGACAACGGTCTTCTACAGATAGAGGAAAATTAGTTGATTATAAACTTTCTAACCTAAATGTTCATATGTCATTTCTTGAAATGCTTGATGTGCTTAATGAAAAATTAATTAATGATAATGAAGAGCCAATAGCTTTCGAGCATGATTGCAGAGAAGGAATTTGTGGAAGTTGTTCAATGATGATAAATGGCGAACCTCATGGTCCTTTAAAAGGTACTACAGTGTGTCAGTTGCACATGTTCCATTTTAATAATGGTGATATAATCATAGTAGAGCCATGGAGAGCCAATTCATTCCCAATAGTAAAAGATTTAGTTGTTGATCGAAGCGCCTTTGATCGTATCATACAATCGGGTGGTTATGTATCTGTCAATACCGGCAGTGCGCCTGATGGTAATGCAATCCCAATTTCTAGGGAAGATGCTGCAGAAGCTTTTGACTCTGCTGCATGTATTGGGTGTGGGGCTTGTGTGGCTATTTGTAAAAATAGTTCAGCAAGTTTATTTGTATCTGCAAAAATTTCTCAATTGTCAGTATTGCCACAAGGGGCACCTGAAAAAAAAGAGCGTGTAATTAATATGGTAAATAAAATGGATGAAGAAGGTTTTGGGCATTGTACAAATACTGGGGCATGCGAAGCTCAATGCCCAAAAGACATTTCAATAAAAAATATTACACGTATGAATAGCGAATATCTAAAAGCGAAATTAAAACGATAGTTTTATTTTAATCTAAAATTAACTGGAATTGAAATCCAAACACCAACGGCGCGCTCTCTTTGTTTTGCTGGCCTAAAACGAGTTTTTTTAATTGCCGTAACTGCTGCTTCATCTAACCCAGTATTTGGAATTCCTTTTAAGATTAAAGTATCTTGAACCCGCCCCTTTTTATCAACAAAAACTTGGACCACAACTGTTCCTTCAATCCCTGCTTCTTGAGCAATTTCGGGATATACAGGTCTAATAGATGATAAAGGTTGTGGAGGATCATCATAAGGAATAAACTTTACTCGTGGGCCTTCAGGTGGAGGTGGCGGAGCATCCCAAGCTTCAAAACTATCTAAATCTGTTTCCTCGATTGTTAAATCATCTGCAATATCTTCATCCTCAGATTCAACAGGGACAGAGGGTCTAGCAGGCGGAGGTGGCTTTTCTATTTGTTGAGTTTGAGGTATATTTTCTATAATAATTTCTTGAAGCTCAACATCTTCAAGTTCGATTAACCCTAAGTATCTAGGATAAATTAAAAACGTTAATATTAGCAATATTATACTAAAAAGAGTGGCGAGCCTTATTACTAATGGGTACTTAAACTTTAATGATAATATTAGAGCTTGATTTGACATTTTGAGAATTAATCTACTGCAGTTTTTGATGAATAGTTTAACATAAGCGCATCTGCCTTACGAAGTTCAGTATGTATATCAGATACCAGCCCCATTCGAGCCGATTTATCTGCTTTAATTGATATAGTTAACTGTGGATCAGCAGCACGCTTTGAATACATTATATGTCTAATATTTTCGGATTGGACCAGTTTATCCTCTATAGATATTTGTCCCTGTTTTGATAGCCAAATATGAGCAGTGTGTCTTTTTGATTTTAGTTTTTGAATACGCTTTGCTTTAGGCAGCTCAACATCTAACCCAGAATACTCCCTTAACACAGTGGTTACCATAAAAAATATTAGTAACATAAAAATAATATCTGGCATAGAAGCTGTTGGAATATCACTACTAATATTAACTTTTCTATTGAGCTTCATTATTCTGAATCTGCAATGGAAATTCTAGTTGCATTGGCACGCTTTAATTGATCAATTAAAGAAACATAGTCGCCATATTTTGTTTTTTCGTGAGCCTTAACTGATATAATCAATTTATCATTTTCAGCTAATCTTCTGCGTATTTCTTTATTAACATCTTTTAACGCAACAGGATCTCCACCAAGCAAAACATTTCCCTGCGAGTTAATTAAGCAATTCAAAATATTTGTTTTTTTGATCTCCAGTTCTTCTCCTTCGGCTGGCAATACAATCCCAAGACCTTTATCCATATCGATTGTAGTGGTAACTAAAAAGAAGATTAACAGAAGAAATGCTATATCTGCCATAGATGATGTTGGTATTTCACCACCTTTAAACCTACGCTTCTTATTCATTTACAAAATTTTATTTGACTTATTTTGATTCGTAAAGTCTATCTAATATTTTTGCTGAATACTCTTCCATTTCTAATATGAGCTTATCAATCATCGAAACAAAGAAGTTTTGAAATATTTGAATAATCATAGCCACAATTAATCCAAATGCTGTTGTTAATAGTGCTTGTGAAATACCGCCAGCAACAACAGCTGGTGAAATATCATTAGCAGCTGCAATAGCATCAAAGGCATTAACCATCCCTGCTACAGTTCCAGTAAAACCAAGCATGGGGGCTATAGTAATTACAGCATTTAGCCAAATCATATTTTTTTCTAAGAATGACATTTCTAATGATGCAGCATTAGAAATAGCTTTTTCAGCTTCTTCTAATCCTCTATCAATTCGTGATAGTCCAGCGCTAAATATTTGAGCTAAAGGCCCTTCAGTATTATCGCAAAGCTCTAAAGCGGCCTCTACACCATTATTATTTAAGGATTCTTCAACATCTTCAAAAAACTTAGCAGTATCCATCGATGATGAAAGAAGAGAATAAAATCTTTCACCCACAATCCCAAAACCTGCAAGAAGTAATATTAATATTGGCCACATGAAAGGACCACCATTAATAAAATATTCTACCATATTACTAAACCTCCATTAATATTATTTGATTCCATATTTTTTACTTTTATATATTGAAAATATATTCCAAAAAAATCAATAGTCGCGAATTTAAATGAATTTTTTTGTGTATCCATAAGCTTTTAAACAACTAATCAAATTTCATTATTTGGTAAAATTATTAAAATGTATAAAAATTATTAACTTATTAATCTAAAAAATCAATTTAATGATAAAAATTCTTCTGCTTGATCAAAGTGATTTAATGCTTCTAATATTTGATTATCTTGCATTAGCCTAATTCCCCATTGCATATCTTTTCCCCATTTAGCTCCTGCGATTTCAGATTTAATTAAATTTTTTATGTATGCTTCATCAATTTCAACTTCTGTTGTGTCAGAGTTGATTTCTAGTTTAATTAAATAGTTTAAAAAATCAGTATAGTCTTCATCATTAATATTCCATGTTTCTTTAAAATTTTCAAAAGCACCTAATGAATCACCAAATTCAGAAACAAATTTTGTACTCCAATTAAATATAGGCCTATTTTGATTACCAACAATTTTCTGAGTCTCTTTATTTAAATTCAATTCATATGGTATGTACTCATCAGGAGTGATCCCACCGCCTCCATACACGACCCTACCTGCTCTAGTTTTATATTTAGGTCGAAGCTCTTTTAATGAATCAATTAATGCTTCTCTATCTTTATTGTATAATTCTGAATAATACTCTCTTGTATTACCATCTTCAAAATGTCTTTGAATTAATCGACCGCTGGGTGTGTAATAACGGGCTATGGTTACCCTTATTGCAGAGCCATCGCGAAGACCTAGCTGTCTTTGGACAAGTCCTTTCCCAAAGCTTGTTTCACCTATGATTAGTCCTCTATCTAAATCTTGAACAGCACCAGCAACAATTTCACTTGCACTTGCAGATCCTCTATTTAGTAAAATTATTAATGGAAAATCTGATCTACCTTTAGAGGGTTTTGACATAAAAACTTCATTGGTATTGTTATGTTTTCCAATAGTATATACAAGCGTATCTCTTGAAGTTATAAACATATTTGCTATTTCAGCAGCCTGCTCCAGGAACCCTCCACTATTATTTCTTAAATCTAATATCATCCGCTTCATGCCAAGATTATCTAGTTTCTTTATTGCATTTTTCATTTCCTCTGATGATGTTGCAGTGAATCTTGTTAACCATATGTATCCAGTTTGATTATCCAGCATTAACGAAGCGCGAACACTATAAATAGGGATTACATCTCTAATTATCGTAACAGGAAAAGAATCTTGTCCTATTCTTGCAATTGTTAAATCAACACTTGTTCCTTTGGGGCCACGCAAAGTTTTCATTACTTCATTTTTAGTTATTCCGTAAGCATCTTCCCCATCTATTTCAATTATTTTATCACCAGGATGAAGTCCGGCTCTTTCTGAGGGGCTATCAGCAACTGGCGCAATTACCGTTATATAACCATCTAATATATCAAACTCTATCCCAATTCCCTGAAATTTTCCACGAAAAATTTCATCGATTTCCTCTTGTTTTTTTGGTGGTATATAGACTGAATGTGGATCAAGTTTTTCCATAAAACCATGAAAGGCGCCATCCCATATTTTTTCTAAATCAACTTCATCGTAATAATACTCATTAACATATTGTATCATCTGATTAAAAATTCTGAATTTGTTTTCAATAATACGATAGGTATCCTTTGTAGCAGAATAAAGGTTTTTAACAGAAGGAAAAGTGATTATTATAGCAATCACAACAACTGTTGTTAGAAAAGAAAAATTTACTCGGGATTTATATGAATGTTTCATTTTTAGTTGAAATTAATTTGGTCTAATTATAAACCAAAATATATCATTGTTCTAAATGAAAGTGCAGATAAAGCAGATTTTGGTGAATCACTAATTTGAAATCTATCATTTAATTTCCATTGCCCAGCCTGAATAACACCTTTGTTATATCCAATACTTATTCTAAGTCCAACTCGATCAGTTATTTGCCATTTAACAGCCATGTATGGTTGAAAATTAAAAAATGTTCCACTCAAATTCGTCATACCAGTACTTATTGATATTGGCGGCAGATATGAATTTTGTAAATCTTGAATCTCTTGTTCAGTACTAACTGTATAAATAAGATTATTATTTTGAACATCCCCATAATTATTATTAAAACTAGAATCCCATCTTGGCGTACCGGTGTTTTGATCTATTGAAATGACAGCTCTCCCAAGTCCAAACATCGCCCCACTTGCAACTTCCAAATCTCGAAAAATTGGCACGACATATTCCATCGTAACTGAACTAATCATAAAAGTAAATTTTGCCTCCACAGTTGGAACAAAAATACCAGTATATGCTTCAGTTCTATCAGCAGCATACTGAGGGTTCCCACCTTGTGCTGGAGTAATAGTATCTTGTATTCCAGCTAGCCCATTATTATCAATGGCAAGAATAACACTCAACGCATTACTTATTCTTGATGTTCCAATGCCTGCGTATCCTCCCAATCTCCATCGTCCGGAAATTTGTGTAAATCCTTCTCCGCCATGCACAACAAAAGGGTTGTTGAAATCATCTGGATTAAGACCGACTTTTTTTAATTGATTTGTTCCAGGAATTGAATCCAGCATCATATACATGGGGCTATAGCCAATCCCTCCACCAAAGTAATCTTCAACAGGGTAGAGATCACTTTGTGCGCAAATAATGAGAGGAAAAGAAAGGAAAAGTAATTTATATAACTTCATCATGGCTTAAGATTATAGTCGTTTCAATTTTTATCTTTGGAAATTTATCCTTTAGAATTTCAATTCGGTAGCGAAATGTTAATAATAAAATAATGAACTATTTTTATATTTTTATTCAAAAATATAAAAAATAAATAAAATCATATATCATAATTAGATAATAGACGGTTGATATTATATTATTGTATATTCTAGTATAGAAATCAATGTACAATTGTTTTCGCACAAAGCCTCGGAAGGCATTAATGAATAATTTTCGAGGGCTAATTCTATTATTAGCCCTACCCCTATCTCTGTGTCTTTACGGAAAACCAATTAAAGTTATTGGTACTTATGATCTTAATAAAAACAATCTTAATGAAGTTTTAATTCTAAAAGATGGCGGGATACAGTATGTAGAGATTGATGATAACGGTAATCATCAAGAGCTTTGGTATTATCATCCTAATGGAGTAAGGTCTGCTTTTATAGTTGATGTTGTGCTGGCAAACATTAATGAAGATCCTAACCCAGAAATAATTGCGATAATATCTTCACCTTCGATTATTTCAGATAAAAAAACCCCATGGCTAGTAGCGTTTAAGTGGACAGGGAGAAGGTTCTCATCTGTCCCAATGGAGCTTTTTGATTTTCCTGATGAGAAAGACTTTTTGCGTCCTTCCAATATTAATGTTCATCAAGCTGATAGCTTATCTATGTTTGCAGTTTCGTTTGGCAGTCCTTCTCGAAAAGCAGCAGTTTTTAATTTAATCGAGGATTTTGGCGCTATAACTGTTAATAAACCTAAAATTATCCAGCCAGAAATTTTAAAAAATGGTTATGGCAGGGTGTATACTGCTTTGATAACAACGCTTAGTGGGAAAATGATTTTAATTTTTAGTAAAGAAAATAATATCCTGAAAACAGGAATCTTTTCTTTGGATGACGGATCAGAAATTTCATCAGACTTACTTGTTTTGGAAGATAAAGAGAATCTTTATGCCCCAGATATATGGGTATATGATATATCTTATAATAAAGAAGAGGGAGTTTTATTGCCTTTTGAAAATGATGAAGTAATGATGCTATCTTATTTAAAAGATAAGCTATCTTTAAGACCTTCCGAGTATTCTGGACAAGGTTTATTTATGGTTTCTGATACGTCATCATCTAAAGCTATAAATAATATCATTTTGAAAAGAATAGAATCCGGATTGTATAAAATACTTGATGAAGAGTTATCCACCGAATCTTCTGTTGATCAAGAAGAAATTGATTCACTTATAAATAATATATCTTCTACTGATTCCATATTTGTTGGAGACTCTATAAGTATTTCGGCTACTGTTGATTCTGCCGGCGGTTTTTACAGTTTTCAATGGTTAGTCAAACCTCCAACGGGGACATCATACAAGCCAAATACAGGTAAAATAAACTGGGTTCCAACAAACAAGCAAACCGGAGAAAATATTTTTGCCTATCTTTCTCAAATAAGATTAGGTGAAAAACTGCTTAGCGTATCTACGCCATTTGGCAAACAACATCAAATTATTCCAATATTAACTGATTCTCTTTTTGCATTTAAATTATTTGTAAAAGACACTTCTTCGCCAATAACAAAATATGTTCCAGATAAGTTTATAATCCCTGAAAACAAAACTGCATCAATAACAATGGTTACTAGAGACAGCACGATTGATAGATATCGTTTTGATGGTGAACATTACTTTGAATTAGATGTAGGCTATGATTTGTTTAAAGATCATTCACAATCAGTCCTTACAACAACAATTCGATCAAATCTTTCGATAGTAGATAAATCAGTCTCTTCTAAGTTGTCATTTATCCGCGATACAATTCTTGATAGTTCTTTAACAACAATTTCTATTGATCATGATTTAACTAAAAATATTATCAATATAACAAATTCAAATACAAATGACTCGATACCACAATCATATAGCCCTGAGGATTGGAACCCAGACTGGTACTTGTACCCCAATTATGTATTTAACGGGTTCCCTGAAACGCTTTCAATGGATTCTGTTAATAATAACTTAGAATTCAAAATAAATGAAAATTTAAAAGTACATCCGTATAACAATATTTCTGTAACTGTACCTTTAGGAGACAATTTTTATACAAGCGCATTTTCATTCCCAAATGAAATCAATGTAAAGGCAATAGATGTTATCATTACTGTAGATTCATTATCTAGAAAATCAGTTAAAGCAACCTATGAGTTTTATGGAAATGTATCAACAAATTCTTTAGCAGGAATCTTCGACTTGAAAGATCGAATTAGATTTAACAAACAATTTTTGCAAAGCAAAAAACTATTAAAAAGCTCAGATTTAACATCATTTTCAACAAGTAATGACACCACTGTGATAGACTCTTCTATTGCTGATTCACTATATTTAGATTCTTTAAACTTAATTAACAATACCCCTTCCACTACAGATTCAACATTAGATAATAATAACATAGCTGCGCCAGATAGCGCAGCTATGCCACAGAGTGATTCCTTAAGTGTGG
>CEVZ01071445.1_pt1 | contig 11049 bp, 17 predicted proteins | sample 361371 | NCBI WGS metagenome assembly CEVZ01 (sample SAMEA2620217, study PRJEB7988) | marine metagenome | isolation source: saline water (ENVO:00002010), including
CCATTTATAGCAATCTGTGCTGTAGGTGTGGATACCTGTATGTTTGCCTTCTTAATTTTCTTCCCGCTTCCACTTGCAAACCTTGCTGTCCCTCTTGCCATTCTAATTGACATCTTGGATAACGATGGATTAGGGTCATAATAAACTTCATCAATATACACTCTAGTATGTTCAGTCAATGCAAGTTCTTCTTTATCTAAGAACTCTATCAACATACGACCATTTACTGTTCGTGCTTCATCATATAAAACGATGTCTGAACCGACATCATGAGGTAAAGTTTCATTGTTTCTTACAATTCCACCTACACCTGTAGATTCAACTATATCTCCTATGGAGTCAGCATAAACCGACCCCATAAGAGTAAATAGACTAACTGTCGTTAGAAGAATCTTTCTGATTGATTGTAATTGTCGCATTATCAGAATCTATATCCATGATGATTTTACCATCTGGTGATGCACATGAATTACCAGCACCAGAAACACATGTTCCAGATATTTGGTTAATATCAATGTCCCCACCATCACCTGTATAATCTACAGTCTGAGTATGTGAACCATCTTTCTGCAAAACATTTAGGTTGTTACTGTCACCAGTAATTTCCCAATTAAATGTTAAATCATCTGATTCAAAGTCTAAATCAAAGACATTTGAATTACCTAAAATCGTCATATCTAAGTCTAGTCGCTCTGCACTAAACTGATAACCTTGGTCTAAATCCCATGTATTACTGTCACCTGTGACTGTAATATCATAAACCGAATCGTCAGCAGACCCTTGATAACCAATATTCCAATCTAGGATATTTGAATCACCTGTAAATGACAAATCAAAATCTGATGTGTCGGCAATCAAAGGCCCGAATATTTTGTTTTGGTTTCCAATTTGGTCAATATCAATAGTAAGCGTAGTACCTGTGATAACCATTTTCTCATCTGCAGCTGAGTTGTTGGCAACTTTGTTACCAAAACCTACTTGGTCAATAAGCAATGTAAGTGTATCACCTTCTTGGTCTATTCTTATTTCATTATCATCAGTCGCTTGTGCAAAAAGAATATTAGTCGACAAAAATCCTAAAAAGATTAAACTTAAAAGTTTTTTATTCATTTTCGTTAAGCTCCTCGAAAGGTTTATCATCATTACCAGTGATTTCTGAAACTTCATCATACCACTCATCTAATTCGTGTTTTTCGTTTACATCTCCCACTTGGTGTGGATGCCTATGTCCTTCCTCGATTACCCAAAAACCCCTATCATGTCCTTGGTAAATTAATTCCAACACTCCTGCCTCAATAGCACTTCGTGTTGCGTATGTCACCGACTCATTATTTCCCACGCCGTCCTCAATCTCTACGAGTTGAGTTCCTTCTTCGATGAATCTAAATACATCGCCCCCAGAACCATACGAAAGGATAGTCTTTCGTGATTGGACATTTAATAATACTTCACCTGTTAGAACTGAAACAGCCCTAATAGAAACTGTAACAGCATCTTGACGATACTGTTTACTATATCCAATACCAAGTGTTCGTGCGCCTCGCCCACCTGTTTTAAGATTAGTATCATAGCCAATAATACCACCTTCTATAATCATTCCAGCGAATAGAAGTGGTGCAATACCTTTTGCTTCTTCGTTCTTTGCATCTGCCCACTCTTGTCTTGCAGAACGAATAATTTGTCTTTCTCTTACTAAGTGGTCTAAACCACTTCTTTCAACAACTCTAAACCATGTACCACCACCAGCACTCTTTAATGCATCTATTAACATTGCACTTGACCCTTGAGTCACTGCTGTAGAGAAGGATGCATATGAATCTAATTGTTTTCTTTGACCAGTTAAATCTGAAAATGAATATACTGCAACTATTGGTTTTTCTTTTGCTGGTGGTAAATTTAATAAATCAATATATGCAGGCAGTCTTACTGCTGTAGGACTTTCTACACATATGTACTTTCTAGTCCATGCCTTTGCGACACCTGTGACTAAATCTTTTTTGTAACCATCACCATACTTCCCAGTTTCGTATGCACAATCCGCTGGACTTTCTGACCACTTAGGAAATGATGCACAACCTGTGAGAAACGATAAGGTTAATATAAGAAACCATTTCATTAACCGCCCCCATCACCAGAACCATCACCTGTACCATCATCACCGAAATAACCTGTACCTATTGGTATTTCAATAACTGTGGTTGAACCTTCTTGGTCGACAATAGTCATTCTGATAAACTCAGTGCCATCTTCATTTGTGATGACCTCGTATGTGACTGTTGAACCTTCTAAAACAAATGACCCAAATCTTACTGGGTTATCATTTGAAAACATAGATTCTACTAGCTGTTTTGCCATTTGAGCATAAATTCTGCTCTCAAGGTTTCTAATAAATTTTGCAAGCGTTGTGTTATCTTCTTCTCTTTCTGCAGCCTTTCTTGCAGCTTCCATTGCATCTTCTATTGCTTTCTTACGCGAGAATTCTTGGTTCTCAATGGTAAGATAATGTGCGCCCGTTCCAATTCCACTAAAGCTTGGATTCTTAAACTGATGTTTAATTTCATCAGCATTTGCATTTGGTGTTAATCCAATTATTCCAACAAGGAAAACAAACACTAATGCAAGTAGTTCTAAACTACTTTTTATTCTTCTTTCTTCCTTCATCCTTTACCTTCTCTAAAGCCTCTTTCTCTTCTATATCTTCCAAGTATTGTTGACGCTCACGATACTCTAAAACTACATTAATTTTTTGCTGTAATCTTATCATATCTTGGTCTAACATTCTTAGCTGGTCAGTTAGTTTGATTGAACTTGCAAACATCCGACCTAATGCTGGTTTTACTTCAACTGTTATAAACTTCCAAGTATAATAGATAAAGTAACCCATTCCCAGTGCCATTGCAACTGGAAATCCGAACTCTGCTATTATCTTGGCAATTCCTTCCATCAATCTCGTCTTGCATCGATTTTTCCATCCTCTACAAAGTTTTCAGCTCTTGCAACCCTATCAATAGGTGGAGTTAACTCCAATGCACTACTGACCAATAAATCGATTTTTAGTATGTCGTTATTCATGACCGAAGCACGAGTTTCCAACATGTTAATAATATTTTCAGTACTTTTTATCTGTCCAATAACAGAATCGAAAATATATTTCATACTTAAAAATATGAAAAAGCCCATAACAACTGCACCAAATATAGGTACACCCACTTCACTCAAAAATGTTAATATAGACATAATCTCTCCTGTTCGTAAGTATTTATAATAGGAAAGGTCTTAAAATGGTAATATTACCAAATTAAAAGGTCATAGATACACCACAACCACATGTTGCTTCAACATTTGGATTATTAAATGTAAATTCTTCGTTAATTCCATTTTGTACATAATCTAGAACTAGATTATTAAGATATGGTCTAGACATACTATCTATGTGAATAGTAAATTTACCAAAGTCTAGTATTTGGTCTGAGGGTTCATTGGTGGAGTTGTAGTCAAATATGTATTCATATCCACCACAACCACCACCAGTGATTCCTAGTCTAATCTCAGAGACACCTTTATCCTCTGTCCTTTTCAACAATTGTAAAATTGCAGAATCAGTCAGTTCGATATTAACTGTCGGCTTTGAGTATACGATAGGCTCCATAGACAAGTCCTGCCCATGCCAACCATTTGACCACTGGGCCAAGTATAAGTACTCCGAGAGAAATTCCAACTATAACAGTACCATCTAAAGATGATAACTCCCCTAGTCTTCCTTTCATGTATTCTTTAATCAATTGAATTTTCATAAAGTTAATACTCCTCTATTTAAACTCAGATACATTACCAGCTTCGTCCCTAGTTATGATATTAACTAGTCCCAAATTTTTTCGTCTAATCAACTCGTTCTTTACTTTTTGTCTGAGCTTTGGTTTCGTGTTATCATTATTATAACATTCTAACAACTCTTTAATTGATTGAGTTTTCATATAGTGATGGATTACTTTTTTGGTTTGAGAACCTCTAGTAAACTGTACATGACTATCTTTATATTTCACTGGCATAGTATGTGTATTTATAACAATATAGTTTTTAATAACATATTTGTCTAGAATGTGACAGAATTGTGACAATTATGTGACTAAATATACATATGAATATAATAAGTATACTAATATTATTGATGTTACCTTTTGGTATCGTAGGATGGTATATTCTATTACATGATACATCTAAAAGGTCAGTGTGGAAAAAGATTCATTCTTTCATGAAATCTGGTAGACTCAATAAAGTTATCCGAAAATCTATTTCTTAGAATTTACTTTCTTATATAAATCGTCTAGGTCTTCTTCGAGGGACTTAATACGCTGTTCTAAAAGTGGATGTTTCTCAAACCATTTCTTTTCTTGTTTGATGATATCAACACCAATTTTATCTTCTAGATACTTATCAAGCTTTAATATCTTAGGATGATTCTTAACATATGGAATTTTCAGAAGGATTCTGAATATTGTCATTAATATTCTAAACATTACTTGTTAACTACTCCAATGTTGTACTTTGGTATAAGTTCCCACTCAGCTTTTTCTCTGTAAGGTAGAACTTTAATTTGAGACATTGGTGCAATTGGGTCTTTATGATTATTAGATATCACTTTAAGCAATCCCCATTCTTCTAATAGGTTTGCAATAGCATTTCTTCTTCCAATATCTGAGTCGATAAGAGAACTATCTTTACCATCTAGTAAGAATAGCTCTTTAAAGTGAACAAGGTAGTATTTACCTCGTTTGTGAAGTATATGGCAAGATTGGTAAAGTATTTTTTCCTTTCTGGATGCAACACCGATTCGTGTTAATGTTTCTTTGATTTTTAGAAAATCATCCTGTTGTTTTAACTCTACCTCTACCATGTTGGAGAGGTCATAGTCCATTACTGTCTCCCACCTGTTTTCATTCTCTCTTTCATTTTCTTTATTTCCTTTGCAGTTAGAATATTGTAGTATTCCTCTGCTTTGGTCATTGAACAATCATAATATTTTGCAATGACTTTCATGTCTTCCAATACTCTAGGTTTACTCCATTTAGCAAACCTTTTTCTTTTTCTTAAAGTATTTAGGAAATAATGAAATTGAAGAGCCGAATCTAGATGAGATTTGGAGTTCATTTCGTTTACATACATTATACAATCTTGATGATATGATAATGATTTGTTCGTGAGATATGGAGAATATGATTTATTTGCAACATCATCTACCATGATATCTTTCTTGGTAAAGGTTACTGCATTTACGAAATCAAAGGGATTCATATATTTTATTCTCCAAAGTTTTACTATCTTCTTGAGTATTATTTTTTATTACTTCTATTTTACCAAGAAGATTCATATTCGTCAATATATTATTTATCTGGCTTCGTCTTCCTTTCAACCAGACTTCTGATTGGGTATCTCCTCTTTGTTTGTGTCTTTGGTGTTCTATATCAGAATCACAAGTGAGAACATAAACAGTTGCATCATAGTTATCAACTAACCATTCAATGTCTTGTCCTCTAAAATATCTATCCCCTTCAATTAGAATGTGTTTATATTTGGGTTGAACCATAGTTATAAACTCTCTAAACTGTGGTATAGAACCATGGGATAGTTTATCAGTACCACCAAAAGTTTCTCCTTCTGGATACTGTCCAAGAACTAATATGTCATCATGTTCTTGACACTTGAACAATGGCATAGGTTCTATTAGTTTTGGTTTAGGTAAATGAGAAAGCAACCCTCTCATGAGGGTTGACTTTCCACTACATGGTATTCCACCAATTAAAGTTATCATATTATAATATCTTTTTCTCTTTGATTACCATTTTCATCAATTGATTTGTCTTGAGGAAGAAATCCACCCCAAACAAATACATCATCATACTTCCAGTCTACATCCCAATCACCATAGGCCTTCTTTGGATTTGCCATGGACATGGCCATATCTCCCAATCTTGTTTCACATTCTTTGAGAAAGAACTCATAATGCTCTTTACAAGCTAGTCTATCTGACATAAGAGTTTCAGAAGTTGGATTTTGAACATAACCAAACAACCATATTGGTTTTCTGTATTGTCGGAAATACTTTGCACCATCCCACATAATCCTATGAAGACTATTTGTAGATTCAAATGCATATCCTATATCCATAGTTGGATTATCATCTGATTGTAATCCTTTATCACCAGCCCATGGTCTACCTAGACTATGTAATAACTTATTTGCACTTGTTCCATCTAATGAAACTAAAGATTTAGTTTTTCCTCTTTGTAATCTAAACTTATAAAGAAGACAGCCTTTCTTAACCTTTTTACCAATTTGGAAACCATTGTCGTCTAAAACTGGAACATAGTCTGCAACTTCTTCTTTAGTTTTTTGCATTACACCATCTTCATTTTTAACTATTTCAGTTAAAAACTTTATGATTGCTTTATCATCTTCTGGTGCAACATCTGTTGTATCAAACCACTCAACAGCACCTTTGATATAATCAACATCTTTGTTCTTTGCGCCAGGCAAATGATTATTGTTATCTTGATACTTGTAAAGTATATTTTCAGTTACATTAGAAGATGGTTCATATACATCAACAATGATATATCTCCAACCTAATCTATCTCTTACAGTTGTAAGTCTGTTAAATCCTCTACGAAGTACATACTTTCCTTTGACACTTTTTGAAGGTTCAACTGATAATGGTCTTTGGTCATGTAACCAACCATTGTATCTAAAAGAAGGCGTTAAATCATTTACATTTGAAATGACATTAATTTGCTCTCTAGGTTGATAAGATTCATCGTCAGTTCCTTCTTTAATCTCAATAATATTATCGACTGAGGTGACGATTCTCTTTACAAAGGTTTGTCCTTGATTATTAAGGACAGGTGGACATAATTTTTTTGAAAGAGCTATGTCGAAGTCTCTTTTTAAACCTGCGAATGCAGATTGTTTTATAGCTAAATTGCTCATATTTTACTCCTATTGGGACACAATCCCAATGATTATTGTAATTAACAAGACAACCACGAGTTGTCTTACCATAGTATTTAGGAAAGAAAAGATTCTAAACTCCCCTTTTCCTCATACTTACTTGCATGTGGCCCAATAGGTTTTTCTGATTTACCAGCTTGTCCTTTAGTTGCAACATGTTCATCACAATATGCAACACATGACAATCTAATACCATCACCTGTTATTGGAGTTACCCCATGCAATTCATTTGAGTCTGCAATTAAAACATCACCATCGTCAGCTTCAATTGCAATCCCATATCTTGGGAAACATAGATATGCACCCCCAAAATTTCCGATTCGAAAAACGCACATTGTGGTTAATCCGAATTCTAAATCTTTACCATCAACATGAGCAGACATCTTTGCTGTCCCCTCACTTGAGTATTTGTTTGCAGATAAAGCTGTAATTGGAGCTCCACCTATATGATATTTCTCTTCAATACATTCATCTGCAAAGTTTCTTTGTAGTTTCCATACTTCTGGAACACCTTTCTTTAATGCTTTCTCATTTTGTACTGCAATGTTTTTTAATATTTCGTACTTAGGTTGGTTTGATTTCTTTTCCATCCAACCACTTGCACCAATCATTCCAGTGAACCTACCTCTCTTATATCCTATCAATACAGAATGTATTGCATTTGCAGATGCAATCCTATTAAACTCACCATTCTTTTTAAGTGGATAATATGAGTTTGGTGTTCTTAGTACATAATCTTTACCTTCTACCAATCCTTGTTTTTTCATTTCTTCATGGTCGATAGGCCCAGCTGCATTTGCTCTCATTGTAGATACATCATCTATAGAGTATAAAGTGTCTTTTACTTGTTGGTAAGTGTCACCTTTGTAAGCATTCTTTACAATACATGCAAGAATAGGTTTATCAAACAATGAACCACTTGGTTTATATACTTTTATGATATCATCTTCTACTCCAATAGAAGATACAACAGTATCGTAAGAGGTTTCATCCAACCACTTACCATTCCATTTATCGAATGTTTCTTTAAATCCTAAGTCTGTTTTTGCAGTGAGTTCCATGGTTCTAAGATTTGTTTCTTTATTTCCTCTACTATGTAGTACAACTGTAATGGTGCAACCATTAATCCTATTCTTGCACCTTTATCGTTGTAGTCCCCTGTCATCTTATAATCATTTGGTAATGTCATAAGTCTGACCATTTCTTTTGGTGTGTATATTCTCTTACCACTGTAATGAAAATGATTACCACCCATAAATTTTGGTTGACATCCTTGTTCTGTTAAGGAATGTGCTGGAAGATGTTTTGGAACAATCCTTGACATATAGTAAGAATGTTTTTCATCTTCTGGTTTTAAGTGACCATTTTTAATTTGTTCTTGAAACCAAGGTTTAACAATATCATCACCTATTGATATATAAGGTCTATTACCCATTTGGTCTCTAACACCATCTAATCCTTTACATGGCCCACAATGTTCTAAATCTGGGTCTGGATGTTTTTCAAATCCATTTACCCAATGTGATTTTGATGATTCGTTCATTGCATCTACAAGATATTCTGCATCTTTAATATTTTCTTCATCATCTATCAAGTCATCTATAGCTTCACCTATTGATACTCTTTGACTTGTTGGTTCTGGAAACAATCCACTTAAACACATAAAAGGTAAACCAATTGTATCTAATACATCATCCCTAACTGCAATTATAAACACTCTTTCCCTCTTCTGAGGTACTCCATGTTCATGTCCTTTCATAATCTTCCAAGTAACTGAGTATCCTATCTTTTCAAAGTCTACAATCATCTTGTTAAGATGGTCTCTTGCATAATCCATTGATAGACCTTTTACATTTTCACATACAATAACTTTAGGCATCATTTCTTCTGCAATTCTTATTTGTTCCCAAGTAAGGTCTTCGATGTTTTGTTGTTTCATTCCATATGCCATCTTCTCTTGATTCCACCCTTCTCTTTTAGAACCAGCCATAGAGAAAGGTGGACATGGTGGTGAACCATCTAAGATATCTAATTCATATTTTTGAATACCAGTCATTTCCATAATGTTCTTACCAGTAACTTCTTTGATATCTTTACATTCATGAACTGTGTTAGGGAAGTTTGCAAGATAAGTATCAACATGAATTTGTTGAAACTCATTCATATACTTTACATCACCACCAGCAAGTTTGTATGCACACGATGAACCACCACCGCCTGCAAAGAATGTGATGTAATCAAATTTCTTTTTTGCTGATTCGTATTTTAAATCTTCTAATGTATATTGAAAATAACTCATTTACTGTCTGCCCATATATCTGGAAATGGTAATGCTTGATACATCTTACCATCTAAACTCCAATTGTAATCTGTTTTTTCTTCGTTAAAATAAATTGACTCTGGAAAAATATCAAATGCAACTGTCACTCTTGGTTTGTCTTCTGTCCAAGGAGACGATGCGTGTTCGAATCCACTTGCAGAGTATATCAACATATCATCATAGTCTTGATGTACAACCCAATCACTCTCTGGTTGTTCTGGGCCTATTCTATAGGTGGTTGTAGAAGGTTCTACATTTGCACAATAGAATCCATGATAAATGTGTGGATGCATTACTTCTATATGTTTATGAAAAGGTATGTGGTCATATTCACTCTTCCTATAAACATTAAACCATCCATGTATATAGTATGATTGTTCTGCTTCTCTTACTTGAGGATTAGAATAGAAAAATTTATTCAGAGTCCAATAGATATCTGCAAATGGTCTTAGTCCAAATGTAAATGGATTGTAAGTATGATAATCTTTACAATTTTTTGTATCTAAATCGAATTGATGTTCATGTTCCATCTTAGACATATCTTCACCTTCTTTAGATGCACGAACATATGCACGAAGATTATCACTGAATTGATTTGGTGTTGCAATTCCATCTTCATCATGTGCAAAGAATGGATGGTTTTCGTGTTCTATACACCAATCAGTAATAAACTCATGGTCTATTCCACAATCCTTTTGGATAAAAAAATCAGAACTCTTTAATTCCACTTCTATCCTCATATTCTAAACAGACAATTACTTTATCGTCTTTTCTAACTCCAGTACTATACAAATGTTGATACATTGCATCTGCACCTTTTTTGATACCAGCTTTCTCACCATGCCAATACGAACCTATTATACAGATTCCCAGTACTATTAGTACAACTATATCTACACCTAACATATTACCATAATGCCCATATTGTAACTACTACAACTGCTAGTACTAACCATTGTTCTACTTCCATCTACATTCCATCATTAATTCTGTTAAACATGCAACGATATTTACTTCTTGGTCAACCACGAATGCAGATTTATAACTGTAGTCTGCAATAATAATTACAGCCTGTGGAATACTTTGTGGTTCAAGTACATCATATAATCTATCGTATATTTTTCTGAACAATCTAACTGGGTCATTGTCAACATTTTGTGCAACCCATTTTCTCATATCAGTAAATCTTTTTGTTTTGATGTGGTCTAATAATTCTGCAACACTTTCATCTGCAATATTAGATAGTATACCTACATCGATACTACCACTTACTCCATATCTTTGTAGTTCATTAATAGTTCTACGAAAGTCTGGAAAGTATTTCAATACTAATTCTTGTAAAACTTCTGAATTGTATTTTACACCTTCATCATCAAGTATCATCATAAGTCTTGCCATGAATACAGATGCAAGTCTTGGTCTTTCAGATGGTGGTATTTTGAAATCAATAACAGTACATCTTGAATGTAAAGGTGGAATTAATCTGTTTTTATAATTACATGTAAAGATAAATCTACAGTTCTTATGGAACTCTTCTATGAATCCACGAAGTGCTGGTTGAGTTGATTGTGCATTTAGATAGTCAGCCTCATCGAGAATAACTACTTTGTTTCCACCTTGTAGGGAAACTGTAGATGCAAAGTTTTTGATTTTGGTTCTAAGGACATCAATTCCAGATTCTTCTGAACCATTAATTAGAATATAATCACAACCATGCATTTCAC
>CEVZ01042414.1_pt1 | contig 11014 bp, 9 predicted proteins | sample 361371 | NCBI WGS metagenome assembly CEVZ01 (sample SAMEA2620217, study PRJEB7988) | marine metagenome | isolation source: saline water (ENVO:00002010), including
AAAAAGCACCCAATAGATTTTCCATTACAATCGAAGAATCACAAAAACATTTACTTAATTAAATTTTTCTGGAAATCTTAAGCGCAAACTAATCTTTCGTTTATTCTTTTTAGGACCAACATGCTTAAACGAAGTAGATCAAAAATAAGAATGTTTTTTCTTACTATGGATGGATTCCCGATGGGATGCTTATCTTCAGCTATTGAACCATTAAGAGTGACCAATGAAATAATAGGCTATGAACTTTTTGAATGGCGTTTGGTGTCGGAAGATCAGGTGCCTACGAAATCGAGTGCTAAAGTTAGTTTCGATAATGACTTGGATTTAGAAAAAATTTCTGATGGAGATTTTCTTTTTATCTTAAGTGCACCCACTTCGGAATTCAAAAATCCTGGTAGAGCAAATGCAACAATAAGGAGATTATTTAAGTCTGGCATAGCTATTGGAGCATTCAGTGCTGGCATTTTTCCTTTAGCAAAATCTGGTATAATGGAAGGCATTCAATGCTCTGTGCATTGGTGCTATGAACATGTTTTTAGATCACAATTTCTCGATGTAAGACACAGCAATTCGGTAATTGCGATTGACAAAAACAGATACACTGCTTCTGGTGCTGGCGCAGTTTTTGACCTAATGCTTACCATTATTGAAAAAGAATTGGGGCCTGTATTAATGACAGAAGTAGCTTGCTGGTTCCAACACCCATATATTAGAACATCTGAAATAACCCAACGAAAACCACTACAAGACTTAGATGAAACGACTCATAGTTTGCCTATGCAGGTACAAAATGCAATTAAAGTTTTTTCTGAAAATATTGAGATTACGCTTCAAGTATCAGATGTTGCAAAAAATATAGGAATATCTCCAAGACATCTAGAAAGATTATTTCAGAAATATACTAGCCAAAGCCCGCTGCAGTATTACAGGAATGTACGTTTAAGCCACGCACGGCACCTTGTTCTAAATACTAATAATTCGCTTATTTCCATTGCCATGGATACTGGGTTTTCTTCATCAAGTGCACTCCATCTTCATTATAAAAGAAAATATGGCACAGCACCCACTAAAGATAGACAAAGACAAAATGAGTTTCGGGTTACCCAAAATTTAGCAGTCCCATCTGCCATATAATAGCTAAACGGAAATCGAAGCTTGACTTAATGCATGATGCAATGAATTTGCAGAGGATCTAGGGCCATAAATTAGAAAATCTTTTTTGGCTCTTTCGCATAGAAGATAGACCCCTATATGTTCTAATGAACACCTACTAAAGCTACCAACAGACATCTTATAAAGATCAAGCATGACGCATTTTTCCAAAACTCTTAATACATTATCTCCAGATAAAGAAAACTTCACCCACCCATCACTCTGATCTGTAACTGCAAACCCTTTACCTAATTTCTCTAATAGATAATGATCAAAACCCTGAGAAAAAACTTCAGTACTTTCAATAAACCACTGCCCTTGGCCAGTCCAACTTACCCTAACTTTCTGCGTGGCTATTGATTTTCCTGGGCCAGGAACCTGTATATCGAATATAGATTTTAATTTCTTTGATAAATTCTTAAGCAATGGACCCGAGCAACTTATGGAAGCTAAAGAATTCACATTCTTTTCTGCTATTTCAATACCATTAAAAGAACTGCTTTCTAGACTCTTTCCTCCAAGAGCATTTAACGGTTTTAAAGCCAATTTAGCCACGTAATTTCTCTCCTTCTGGATCAACAAAGTGAGCACTCACCACTTCTGCTTTTATATTTGAATTAGCTAGCAGATTAATAATTCTAACCTGCTCACCCTTTCGCTTATTTCCCTTCTTCAGAAAACCTATCGCTATTGAACTCTCAAGAATGGGAGAATAAGCAGCCGAAGTAAGATACCCTTGATCAAACTTAGCATTAACCTTAGTACCTTCCGAAAAAATATGAGAGCCGGCTGTTAGAGTATCTTCCGTATTGACTGGCTTAAAGCCAACAAGAGAATAACCATCATCCAAATTTAAACCTTCGCGCCTTGAAAGCACTGCCCCAATGCTGTCTTTTTTTGTTGATACTAAAGCGCCCATTCCTAAATCTCTTGCTGTAGTTTGACCATTTAATTCATTGCCGGCAGCATGCCCTTTTTCTATTCTCATAACTCCAAGTGCTTCTGTACCATATGGCACCGCATCAAATTCTTTGCCGACGGCAAGAAGGTTTGACATCATTGAATAGCCAAATCTGGAAGGCACAGCCACTTCGTACGCCAACTCTCCAGAGAAAGAAATTCTGAATAACCTAGCCCTACACCCTGAGAAAACAGTCAATTCTTTACAAGCCATAAAGGGAAAGGAATCGTTAGAAATATCAAATTCCTTATCGACAACTTTACTGAGAAGTTTTCGTGAATTTGGTCCGGCAATAGCAAATTGAGCCCAGGACTCCGTCGTTGAAATTAAGTGAACGTCTAAATCAGGCCACAAACATTGCCTACAAAACTCCAAATGCCTAAAAACCCCAACTGCATTTGCAGTAGTCGTAGTCATTACAAAATGATTCTCTCCAAGCCGAGCCGTTGTTCCATCATCCATCACTATACCGTCTTCACGCAACATGAGACCATATCGTGTTTTGCCAACAGGCAGTTTTGCAAAACCATTTGAATAAACTCGATTAATAAATTCAACAGAATCTTTTCCTTGAATATCGATTTTCCCCAACGTAGATACGTCACAAATTCCAACAGAAGACCTGGTCTGCAATACTTCACGATCAACGGATTGTCGCCAATGACTTTCGCCATCACGTGGAAAATATTGAGCCCTTAACCACTGACCAGCCTCAACAAATACTGCCCCATTTTCCTCTGCCCATTTGTGTGATGGCGTCAACCTAACTGGTCGAAAATCTTTATCTCTTGATCTTCCAGCAAAAGCTCCAATTGGCACTGGGTTATACGGAGGTCTAAAAATCGTTGTACCTGTTTCCTCTATTGATTTCCCAGTTGCTTCAGCCATAACAGCTAACCCAACCACATTAGAGTTCTTACCTTGATCAGTTGCCATACCCAGAGTGGTATATCTTTTTAAATGCTCTACAGAAATAAACCCTTCTTGATGGGAGAGCTTAATATCTTTCACGGTAACATCATTCTGAAAATCAACCCATGCCCTCTTTTTTCCATATGGAACATACCATAGCGGATCATCTTCCAGTTTTGTCGAGATTGAGTTTTCAACGGTAGGAAAGTTATGTTTTATTTTTGAAAATCCAAGAGATTTTATAATTTTTTCTACTTTTTTGGCTGAATTTTTAAAAATTTCTGAAGTTAAAAAATCGCCTGATGCCGCTCCAGCAACGGTCATGTTGTTTGGTAAATTTTCGGCAGCCAAAAATGAATGTATTCTTTCACTCCAAACTGGTCTTTCCCGGTGATGACTAGTTAGATGAATATTAGGATTCCAGCCTCCTGACACTGCTAGAAAACTACAATCTAGCGTCTTGTGCTCTCCAGTCGATGTTTCTAATTTGACTTGGGTTATGCCTCGCCGCCCAAATGTATCAACTACTTTTGCACCTCGGAATACCTCAACTTCAATATCTTCCAGGCTGTCTGACTGCTGATCTGTGCGTGGATCTATTAATGCACGTACTGAAACACCCTTCTCCAATAAATCTTTTACAGTCCTTTCCCCATCATCTGTACTTGAAAAAACAACAACTGGCCCTCTTACTTTAACCGACCAGCGGTTAACGTAGGATCTTAAAGCTCCCGCCTGAATTATCCCAGGCCGGTCATTATTTGCAAAAGCAATTAACCTCTCAGTAGCACCTGAGCAGATTAAAGATGCCTTTGAATAAATTCTCCAAAGCGTTTGCCTGGGCTTTCCTTCAGGTGAAGTAAGCAAATGATCTGTAACCCTTTCCAATGCACCAAAAATGCCGTGATCAAAAGTTCCATAAACAGTAGTCCTGGAAAGATATCTGAAATTGCTTAAGCCATTAAGTTCATCAAGAATCTTGGCTGCCCACTCAGCTCCTCCCATTCCATCAATTATTTCTGTCTCAGATAGAGCTCTTCCTCCTGGTAAAAAATCTTCGTCTACTAATAATACATTAACCCCAGCTTTAGCCGCCAACCAAGCTGTCCATAGGCCCGCTACTCCAGCTCCAACAACGAGTAAATCACAATGTAAAAAGCCTTTATCATATTCATCAGGGTCAGACTGGGTACTTAAAGCCCCAAGTCCTGCAGCCCTTCTAATAATTGGCTCGTAAACAGCTTCCCAAAAACTTTTAGGCCACATAAAAGTCTTATAATAGAACCCAGCCGTTAAGAAAGGTGCAATCAAATCATTTACTGCTAAAAAATCATTTTCAACGGAAGGCCAACAATTTTGACTAAATGCCTCCAAGCCTTGATATAATTCAAGTGTAGTAGCCTGTACATTCGGAACCGTGCTGCCACTTCTTTTAATTGTTACTATCCCATTTGGCTCTTCAGATCCTGCAGAAATAATTCCACGAGGTCGATGATACTTGAAGCTTCTACCAACTAAGAATACTCCGTTCGCAAATAATGCGGAAGCAAGGGTATCACCCTTAAACCCTATAAGATTCCTTCCATTAAAAGAAAAATGTATTTCCTTTGTTTTATCAATTAAGCCACTTTTGAGACGGTTCTTGCTCATGATTTGGTCCCTTTTTGGAAACCCATATCATTGGCCAAAACAGCGTCGATGATTTCATGTGTAACAGTATTTCGAGTAACGATTAGCCAAGAACGATCCCCTTGTTCATGAAACCAAAGCTCTTTATGAATACCAGCTGGATTATCTCGCAAATACATATATTCGTAGAATTTTTTCTGAGCGTTCGGCTTTTCAGGATCTGGCCTATCCATAAGAGTGGCGTCACCTAAATAAACAAACTCTTGAGAATCTCTTGGTCCTAACAATGGATGAGGAATGATCAATTTAAAAACTCCTTAGTGAAGGTTCGGCTGGGCACCGACACCTTTTTCATCAATCATTAATCCCCTATTAAAGCGATCAAATCTGAATTCAGTTGCAGTATCATGTGGTGATCCCGTTGCAAGCAAGTGCGCAAAGCAATATCCTGACGCAGGTGTGGCTTTAAATCCACCATAACACCAACCACCATTAAAATAGAGACCCTCAATATCGGTCTTATCAATAATTGGAGAGCCATCCATACTCATATCCATTATACCTCCCCACATCCTTAACAATTTGGCACGCCCAATCATTGGCATTAAAGCCATCCCTCCTTCACAAACATCCTCAACAGTGGCTAAATTTCCCCTCTGCGCGTAGCTATTATAACCATCAATATCTCCTCCAAAAACAAGTCCACCCTTATCTGATTGGCTTACATAAAAGTGGCCTGCTCCAAATGTTATAACGCCAGAGAGCACAGGCTTAAGCCCTTCAGTTACAAATGCTTGCAAAACATGACTTTCTATAGGAAGGCGCATACCCGCTTTTGCCATTACTCGGCCGGAAGATCCTGCCACTGCACACCCTACCTTGTTTGTAGATATTTTCCCTCTAGTAGTTTCTAAACCCACAACCTTTTTATTCTTAATTATGAAGCCAGTAACCTCGCAATTCTCAATTATATCCACACCCCTAGAGTCTGCTGCTCTTGCATAGCCCCAAGCAACCGCATCATGACGCACAGTTCCACCTCGACGTTGCATTAAACCTCCCTGGATAGGAAAGCGACTATTTTCAAAATTTAAGAAAGGGTACATTTCTTGGACTTGTTTCTTATTCAGAAGCTCAGAATCGGCCCCGTTTAGACGCATCGCATTACCTCTACGAACGAAAGCATCCCTCTGGGGATCTGAGTGAATTAAATTCAAAATTCCTCTTTGACTTACCATTGCATTATAATTCAAATCTTGTTCCAGGTTTTCCCAGAGTTTGAGGGAAAATTCATAAAACGGCTCATTGCCATCAAGTAAGTAATTAGAACGAATTATCGTCGTATTACGGCCAACATTACCACCGCCTGCCCAGCCTTTTTCAAGTACCGCCACATTTGTGATACCATAAACCTTAGAAATATAATGTGCCGTGGCTAAGCCATGACCACCGCCTCCAATAATAACCACATCGTATTTTGGTCTGGGCTCTGCACGCCGCCAAGCTGGTTTCCAGCCCTTATGGCCACTGATAGCCTCCTTAAAAATGGAAAATGCTGAATAGCGCATAAAACCTCCTTCCGATAACAAAATAAAATGAGTTTTATCTCTAATCTTGCTTGTTTCGGTCAGTAAATACTATAAAACAGACATTTAGAGAATTTGATGAAACTATTGTAGCACAAGGAAAAACACCAAATTAAGTTTTCGTGGATGCAAAGTGCGATGGTGCCAGTATAGTATTCGAAGCACGCTCTTTCAAATCCTCTGGCAATAAGTGGATCGAAAGAGTGGTCAAGGCTAGTCGACGAATGAAGTCTAGCTTCTTTTTATCTACCTGTTGCTTTAGCCACTAATCAAAGTTTGTTGTGCAGTGACTAATTTCCAAAATCCATTACGTCGCAGATAAACTGTAGTCGATCGCACTGAGCCATCAACGAGAACATTACCATCGGTATACGTTGTATCAGTTCGATATGTCACAATTGCAGTATTACCGTATTCGCGAACAACCAACTCGTCTACGTCCATCCTGGTCACCTTCATTTCCCCACTCCGTACACTATCAAACACCATTCGCTTTGTAAGAACGGTTCCGTGTGGTGTTGTAAAAGTGAGATCATCTGCCACTATTTGATCAAGAGTCTCTAGATCGCCGTCAATCAAAGCTCGGACACGTCTTTCATGTACATCCAATATTTCAGAAGTCATTTTTGCAGCCTTCCTAAATAAAAATTTTTGTCTAATATGTTCCCACTTACTTATCCAAATTGAATTTTAATTCAGAGTGGGCATTATGTCCATGGGAACGATGGACTGCCACTTCTGAACACTCTATCCAGATGCTAAATGCAATCAAATACTCTGTGGGGCCGGGTTCTTGAAGGCTTACGCCTCATGATCTAATGCTCACACCCTTATCGGCAAGCCTTTGGCGATGTTTTATGACATGATCCAGCCAATCGGGATTCATCTCCGGAGCAGATGACAACAAAAGATCAGTATAGGGCTCGTATGGAGGTTGCAAAATATCAGATTTTGCCCCTTGTTCGACCACTTTACCCTGATACATCACTACAATGTGGTCGGAGATAGCCTTGACTGTATCTAAATCGTGAGTAATGAAAATATACGATACCTGCAACTCGTTTTGCAAGTTCTGCAGAAGTTTCAGTATCCCCTTTGCCACAAGCTGATCCAATGCCGATGTAACTTCATCACAGATAATCAAATCCGGCTTTGCCGCAAGAGCACGAGCTATACAGACACGTTGCTTTTCCCCGCCTGATAACTCATCCGGATATCGCTCCATATACTCCGGCCCGAGTTCAATCAATTCCAGGAGTTTCAAGATGCGCTGATCTCGTTCCTTTCCCGACATACCGAAATAGAAATTGAGAGGGCGCCCCAAAATTTTCTTCACTTTGTGTTTGGGATTTAGCGCCGTGTCTGGCATCTGATAAATCATCTGCATCCGTCGCAGTAATTCCTTGGGTCTATTCTTTAGCTTCGGCGGAATCACTTCGCCACAGAAATGAACTTTTCCATCGATTGGTGCCAACAAACCGGTAATGACGCGTGCAAGCGTGGATTTTCCCGAACCCGATTCACCAACAATAGACACGGTTTTACCTCGGCCAATTTTAGTATTAATACCATCTAATACGATAACATTGTTTCCATAGGCTGCCCTTACGTTTTCAACCGCCAACACGGTTTCTTCACCTCCGTGATTAATAGTTTTTCCGCGCGTTTTGCGTACAGATAGCAATTCACGAGTATAAGCTTTCTTCGGGCTTTCAATCATTTGTCGAGTTTCACCGGTTTCAACTTCATACCCGTGCTGCAAAACCATTATCCTGTCAGCAATCTGGGCCACAACCGCAAGATCATGAGTTATGTAGATCGCTGCTGTTCCATATGCTTGAATTACTTCTTTGATGGCTCCAAGAACTTCAATCTGAGTAGTTACATCCAGCGCAGTCGTCGGTTCGTCAAATACAATCAGATCAGGATTGCATGCCATCGCCATAGCAACCATGCACCGTTGCAACTGTCCACCAGAGACCTGATGGGGATAACGATCTCCAATGTTGTCAGGGTCCGGAAGGTCGAGCCGACGAAAAAGCTCTTTAGCACGTGCTTCCGCTTTAGAAAAACTCATAATACCTTCTTGTACCGGCATTTCGACGAACTGATGTATCAACTTGTGAGCTGGGTTAAATGATGCAGCCGCGCTTTGGGCAACATAGGCAATTCGGGGACCGCGAACCCTTCTTAAAGTTTCATACTCTGCACCGAACAATTCCTTTCCATCAAAAAGTATGGAGCCAGCCTTTATCCTGCATCCAGCTCTTGTGTATCCCATGGACGCAATGCCAATGGTCGACTTTCCTGCACCTGATTCCCCGATTAATCCAAGGACTTCCCCACGGTCCACATAGAACGAAACACCATTCACAATTTGTCGCCATTCTTCCTCTTGATAACCCTCAATACAAAGATCATGGACGTTCAGCAAACGGTTAGCTCCAGTTTTTTTCATGAGATTAGACATCCTTGATCCCCGAAGCTCTGTGAAGAAACCAATCAACGACTAGATTGACGCCAACCGTTAAAAAAGCGATTGCCGCCGCAGGAATTAAAGGCGTCAAAATACCAAACGAAATAGCCGAAGAATTTTCACGCACCATACTTCCCCAATCAGCTAATGGCGGCTGCAGACCTAAGCCCAAAAAACTAAGAGAGCTAATGAAAAGAAATACAAAACAAAACCGCAAGCCAAACTCTGCAACTAACGGAGACAAAGCATTTGGCAGAATCTCTTCCTTCATAACCCACCACAAACCTTCGCCGCGAAGGCGAGAAGCCTCGACATATTCCATAACCTCGATATCCATGGCTACAGCTCGAGAAATACGAAATACACGCGTTGAGTCAATCAGAGCGATAACAAAGACCAGAACTGGAATGGAGGTCCCCATGACGGAAAGAATTACTAGAGCAAGGATAAGCGTAGGAAATGCCATCAAAATGTCGACTACCCGACTCAAGGTTTGATCCACCCATCCTTTCAAGGTAGCCGCCATAAAGCCGCCAATAGAACCCACAAAAAAGGCAAGTGCAGTCGTAACAAATGCTAAAGTAATTGTGTTGCGGGCACCGAACATCAATCGAGAGAATAGATCCCGACCTATATGATCCGTTCCCAAGATAACTGGCGTATCATGGGGTATCGCATCTTCTGACCAAATTGGAGGCTCCCATACATCTCCAGCTATTTCGGTTTCGCTATACGGTGCGAGGGCCGGAGCGAAAAGTGCGCAGAAGATATTTAGGGTGATGATTGCCAATCCTAGTTTTGCTGACCAGGGAGATTTTGTAAAAAATTTGATTACATCTGCCATTTTCGTTTTCACCTACTTCGGATGCCTTAATTTAGGATTGGCAAGAATCGAGAGAACATCAGCTAACAGATTCAAAAGGATGTAGACGCCGGCAAATATGAGGCAACTGGCCTGCACAACTGGCAAATCGCGCTTCGACACAGAGTCAACCAACAGCTGACCTAACCCAGGATAAACAAAAACAACTTCAACTAGAACGACACCAACCACCATATACGCCAAATTGAGAACAACAACGTTGATAATAGGTGACAGAGAATTGGGTGTCGCATGTTGCACAATAATCCGAACCTTTTTTATGCCCTTCAAATGGGCCATCTCAATATATGGGCTAGCCAAAACATTGATAATTGCCGCACGTGTCATACGCATCATATGAGCAATAACGATTAGTGTAAGTGTCAATGCAGGTAAAGAGATAGCGTACAACCTTTCGAAAAAGGTCATACTATCGCGAACAATTGCCAAGCTCGGAAAGATCTGAAACTCCACAGCTAATAGCACCATCAGAATATAGGCGACGAAAAACTCCGGGAAAGAAATCATCGATAGGGTAAAAATTGAGATGAATTTGTCGAAAAAGCTTTCCCGGTATAGGGCCGCCAAAATTCCCAGCAAGATAGAAATGGGGATGGAGAAAACAGCAGCCGTAGCAGCCAAAAAAAATGTGTTACTGATCCGAGAGCTCAGCAAGTCCGCAATGGGACGATTGTTTGCTAGCGATGTTCCCAAATCTCCTTGTAAAATTCCACCAATCCAACTGAGATATCGTGTATGAGGCGGAAGGTCCAGTTTGAGGTTACTACGAAATGCCTGGATAGACTCAGGTGTGGCAGCCTGCCCCAAAATTGCTTCTGCGAGGTCACCCGGCAATGCTTCGACACCGATAAAAATCAGTACAGAGATAACAAAAAGCATCCCAACTCCAAGAAAAAGGCGTTTCAGGACCATTCTTGTCAAATTGCTCAATTATGCCTCCCTGTACCAATTTTCTTTACAGAAAATAAACAAAACACGAGTTAAATATGAAAAATTTAGTGAGGAAAGATATATGTCCATACAATCCGACACTGACAATATATAACCTGTCGGTCAAGAAATTTTTAAGTTCGTGAATGTTTAGTAATGTAATCTTGTCCTTTCGCACTCGGTGGAAATAATTCAAAATATTATTTCGTCATTTGCAGAAAAATTATATCCCTACTCCTCTAAAGCACTCAAATTACTCAATCCATTTAAATTTAATTACAAATTGACAGGTGCGACACAACGTCCTAGGCTTTTAGAATATTTAAAGGGAGATTATCAATGAAAAAAGTTAGAGAGATACTTAATAGTAACACTCAAATACATAGACGTGGTTTTATTAAAGGTTCTGTTTCAGTTGGTGTTGCAGCAGCAGTAGTACCAGTTGTCAGCACCGTAACTGCAAATGCAGCAACCCCTAAAAAGGG
>CEVZ01246154.1_pt1 | contig 11004 bp, 10 predicted proteins | sample 361371 | NCBI WGS metagenome assembly CEVZ01 (sample SAMEA2620217, study PRJEB7988) | marine metagenome | isolation source: saline water (ENVO:00002010), including
GGGGAACATGCTACTATTACAGGAAGGCGTACTATCGGGCATTCTTCCAGCAGCCAACTGGATGTGCCGTCTCAAAGCCATGGAATGAGTACAGTGGAGAGAGGGGAGTCTTCGTAGTTCAAAACCTTCATAGGATTTTCATGTACATCGCTCTGATCTATCTGCCAATCCTTACTTACGACTTCTGGCTGTCAATAAATTTCCACCATGCGCCGGATGGCTCTGCGGATAGCTTCGGTGTTTCTGTTGGATCTCTGATACTTCTACTGAACGTTATTCTACTGACAGGTTACACCTTGGGATGTCACGCATTCAGGCATGTTGTTGGGGGAGGGGCGAATCACTGGACTGGTACTCCTATGAATAGGGTGAAGTACATGATGTGGAGATTCTCAACAAAGCTCAACGAGCGTCACAAGGACTGGGCACTGATTAGCTTGTTCTGGGTAATGTTCGCTGATTTCTACATCTGGATTTGCCAGGACTTCGGAGTAACTGACTTCGTAATCATTGGAGGATTGTAATGGAAGAAAGCATCACTCACCACGAATTCGATGTCCTAGTCATAGGTGCTGGGGGAGCTGGGCTTAGAGCAGCTATAGAGGCTAGTCGTGCTGGGGTTAGGGTCGCGATGATTTGCAAATCTATGCTTGGAAAGGCACATACTGTGATGGCAGAGGGAGGGGCTGCTGCTGCACTAGCAAATAAGGACCCCAGAGATTCGTGGCAAACACACTTCCGTGACACCATGAAGGGTGGGAAGTATCTTGGAGACTGGAGGATGGCTCAGATTCACGCCGAGCAGGCTCCAGAAAGGATTAGAGAGTTGGAAAAATGGGGAGCTGTTTTCGATAGAACCCCGAAGGGACTCACCAGCCAGAGGAACTTCGGTGGGCACACTTACCCGAGGCTAGCACACATTGGGGATGCCACGGGTTTAGAGCTAATCAGAACTCTTCAGCAGAAGGGTATTCATGAAGGAATGGAGATTTTCATGGAGTATACAGTTAGGCGAATTTTCAAGACTGATGGAAAGGTTTCTGGGTGCTTTGCATACAACAGAAACGATGGTTCACTACATGTGTTCAAGGCAAAGTCAATCGTTCTGGCCACCGGGGGAATCACTCGATGTTGGGAGGTCTGCTCAGGGTCGTGGGAGTATTCCGGAGAAGGACACGCATTGGCGTACTGGGCTGGAGCACAGATGGGGGATATGGAATTCGTTCAGTTCCACCCAACAGGGATGATTTGGCCTCCTTCGGTGAAGGGAATACTCGTCACGGAGGGCGTGAGAGGGGAAGGAGGGATGCTTACCAATTCAAAGGGTAAAAGATTCATGTTCGATTATATACCCCCAATGTACCAAGATGAGTTCGCAGATACTGAGAAAGAAGCTCTTGAATGGGTAGATGAAGTGGTATCAGGAAAGCTTGCAACTAGGAGAAGGCCTCCAGAACTACTCACCAGAGACGTAGTGGCCAAGGCAATAAACAGCGAGAGAGATGCTGGAAGGGCATCGGAACACGGTGGTGCATATCTCGATATTTCTTGGAGAGACGCTGAGCAAGTCAAGAAGAAGCTGCCAGGGATGTACCACCAGTTCATGGAGCTTGCAGCTGTCGATATAACGAAAGAACGTATGGAGGTGGGTCCAACTGCCCACTATGTTATGGGGGGAGTAAAGGTTGACCCCTTCAGTCAAGAGAGCTCGGTTCCCGGACTATTTGCCGCAGGAGAAGTTGCCACAGGACTACATGGGGCGAACAGGCTGGGTGGGAACTCGCTATCTGATCTGATAGTGTTCGGAAAGATTGCTGGAGAGTCCGCTGCTAATTATTCCAAACAGCAGGAGGGGCACTTAGAAATAATCCAGATGGAAATAGATGAGGTCGTGACAGAGACTCTCGAGCCCCTTACTAGACAAGGAGGGGAGAACCCTGCTAGTGTCGTGAATGACTTGAGAGTAATGATGCAGAACAAGGCTGGAATTATCAGAAGTGGAAATCTTCTTGAAGAGGCTATATCTGATTTGGACTCACTCAGGGAGAGATCGAAAACAACTTCTCCCGGAGGCGGGAGGGTGTACAACCCAGGATGGCATCAAGCACTGGAGATAGGTGCCATGATAGATGTAAGCAAGATGTGTGCTATCGCAGCCCTAAGTCGGGAAGAGAGTAGGGGAGCCCATACCAGAGACGACTTTCCTGAAACCGACCATGATCACTGGGGCAAGATAAACAGCGTTATTTCTATGGGCGAAAACGGGGAGATGGAGATTAGTTTCGAGTCTTATCCACGGATTCCCAAAGAGCTGAGATCTCTGCTGGATGCAGAAGACTTGCATGAGGAGGAATAGAATGTCGGATAAGGTAACTTTCAGAGTGTTTAGAGGAGAGCCTGATTCGGACGGTGATCCCTACGGAAAAATGGTAGATTACGAGGTGGACTTGGATGAGGGCATGGTTGTTCTAGACGTAATCCATAGAATCCAAGCAGAACATGCTCCTGATCTATCTTGTAGATGGAACTGCAAGGCAGGAAAATGCGGCTCCTGCAGCGCAGAAATTAATGGTCACCCGAAGCTTATGTGTATGACTAGGATGGAAGAGGTCTTCGAGGAGATGAATGACGAGAGTGATCCCGTATTAGTCAAACCAATGCAGGCTTTCCCTTTGACCAAGGATCTTGTCACCGATACATCGTGGGCCTACGAAACCGACAAGAAAATCAAACCCATCAACGGACCAGATGAGCTGGATTGGGAATTCTACCAAGAGGAAGCCGACAGACTTCAAGAGTTCAGATCGTGCATTGAATGCATGTTGTGCGTCAATACCTGTCACGTTTTGAGAGAACACCAGATGTATGATGAATTCGCTGGACCGAGGTTCTTCGTTCGTCTTGCTAGCTTGGAGATGCACCCGTTGGACACTGAGAACAGAATCCCGGAAATAAAGGAAGACTTCGGGATTGGATATTGCAATATCACGAAATGCTGCACGGAGGTTTGTCCCGCTGGAATAAAAATCACAGACAATGCCATTATCCCTCTCAAGGAGAGAGTTGTTACGGATTACTTCGATCCACTGATCGATCCAGTAAAGACTGCGATAAATATCACATCGGGAGTATTAAGCTACTTTACGGAAGACTTCTCTACGTCAAGAGATCCCGGGAATTTGAAGAAGGCCAAGAGGGCAGCTGAAGATTCGAGGGCGAAGGCTGAGGAGGCACGAAAGTTGGATGCAAAGAGTGCTGACAAGGCTAGGAAGAGGCTGCGATACAAATCCAGAAAGTAGGCACAAGGATAGTGCTACCTAGCATGTAACCAGCTATCGCTGAATCATACGAAGACCTTGGAGAGCAAGGGAGTGTTTCCCTTGGTCAGATTCGGTCAATTCGTAACTTCTTAACATTGGCCTTGTTGATCATATCGGGTAGCCAATCAGGCGCATTTGCTCCCTTGGGTACCTTGCTCTTTGATCCTGAGAACACGTGAACCCTGTTTGTACCCCTTTCTCTGAGGTGAATGTCTGTGACACCTCTAGATGCTGCCTTCAGGGCTGCTCCCCTGGGCTGCTTGCTGTGGAACACTTGAGCAGTGTCCTTGCCGTTCTGCATCAACACGAAATATTTCTTGTCTGCCATAACTGGATTCCTCCGGACCCTCCCTGACCTCTATAGGTATTAAACTTGAGCCGGAATTTCGTAAAACTTGGGCTAGGTTGGCCGAATCTTGCGTAATTGGAGAGTTATATCTCCGCACAAGCTAGTGTTTTTGTATTTATCACACCATGGATAGAACGAATCGAGTCGACTACAAGTTTCGCTATTTCCCCCATACTTTCTGCCTCGATTTTCAGAATCATGTCATGGTCTCCGAAGAGGAGTTGTGCGTCTGATACGAAAGACAGTGAAGAGGCCTTTGCATGTACAGAATACTCCGATCCGGGCTCAACATCCAGCAACACGTAACCGGTAGACACGTGTATGGGATAGGGGCAATGGGGATTAATCATTCCCCGGTGAAAGAAAGTGCTTACGATGGATACATATCATATGGCCCCTCTACGAAGACCTATGGCCGACGTAGTAATAGTCAGAGAATGTAGGCACGGACAGGTTCGTGTTCTCTATGGTGACATAGTCGGAGTAGAAGGCGATGTTATGGTGATTCCTGCAAATAGCAGATTGGCGGGGAGAGAAGGTTTGGACGAAAGGATGCAGCAAACTGCTGGAGCGGGGCTAAGGGAGGCTTGTGCGGAAATTGCCAAAGAAAGAAGAAAGTCAAATTTGCAGCCATGCGGGGTTGGAGAAGCGGTGACAACTCCTTCGTTTGACCTTCCAGCATCCCATCTAGTACATGTTGTGGGACCAGACTGCAGGAGGCCGACACAGGATAATTTCAGGAGAGAGCTTCTCAGAAACTCCTACCAAGCATTATTCGAAGAAACCGAGAAGCTCAAACCACGAGGAACCTTGGTCCTTCCTCCTCTCGGGATGGACGTTTTTGCATATCCTCACAGAGAGGGAGCTAGGATGACAATGGAAATCATACTTTCTTGGATGGATTCTGAGCGTAACCCGGGAGTAGATATGGTCCTAATTGTCACTCACGAAGACAATTTTCTAAACAACATGAAGACGATATACAGAGAGAGCGAGGACCAGTTTCCAGGCGTGGACAGGACCAGAGATTACAGAAAGGGCAAGATCCAGTAACTCTGACCGGTGTTCTCAATAACCCTGAGAACCGGATAGTGCCATGGGGACCAACTACGAACGAGAATTGAGATTGGTCCTTGCCGGTGATTTGAACGGGGTGAGGGCAGTTACTAGGTCTTGCTCGGAGTTAGAAAGAGCCAGAGCAATGAAGGTGGTTCAAAGACCATTTTTGGTTGTCAGAGCCCCGGGGAGCGGTTCGGAGGGAACGGGGGACCTTCTAGCACTCAGGGGTGACATGTGCTTCCCAATAGAAGTGAAGTCATCAAAGAAAGACAAAATCTACCTTTCTGGTAGAACAATGGACCAATATTTGGCTCTGAAAAGTACTGGTGAGGAGTGTGGCCTTCTACCACTCTATGCATTCAGATTGAAGGGAGTTAGGGGGGATAGTTGGAGAATTATGAGGGTTGAAGTCGAGGGTCTCAGCGGTAAGCTTAGACATCTTTCTAGAAGCATTCCACCATTGCCGCTAACCAACAGAGGGGTGCCGCATCTAAACTGGAACTCAGGGATGCCTGTTCATCGTTTTCTGGAGCTTGTATGCAAGTCGGATGGGGTTAGAGGTGTAGGTTATGATTCGATGGTTTCAGCCACCGAGTCTGTATGATTCTAAGTGCCCCCCGAAAGCTTCGACTCTATCGAGTCTATCTTGGATTTCAATTCCTCCAAACGTTCAATCGTGTTTTTGAATTCAGCTTGACTTAGAATCCTAGAGATACTGTCCCTCTCCCGTGAAAGAAGATCAACTGTTCGATTGACGCTTTTTTTTCCGTCCCCAATATGCGAAGTCACATAATCCCGAGTAGGCATTCTGTATTCTCACTTCCTATTAATCAGACACAGGTTGAAGTGCAACAGTTGGGCGTAAAACTACATGGAGGGCCAAGCAGACCCCAATAATGAGCAAGTTTCTGATTCACTGACTGGTAGTGGTCTGCTAATTCCTCTTATTTTCCTATATCTGATGTTTCAACTTGGTGTACCCATTTGGGCAATTGTAGTAATCTCAATCTGGTATTTTTCTCTGGTATACTGTGAAAACAAGGGCATCTTGGATAGATTAGATGCAACAAGAGTACTTGGAGCAATTCTGATGCTAAGGACTCGGAAAGGTAAGGGAATTCTAGAGCTAGTATCGAGACGGAGAATGTTCTGGAGGATTTACGGTGAGTTTTCTATTTGGCTTTGCTTTTTCGTGATGCTTGGAGTTATTGTTCTCCTTCTGATGAGTGCTATTCTAGCTGCTTTGGATCCTCCGAATGACCCCATTCCAGCTAGTGACCTACTCCTGATCCCAGGAGTAACGAGCTTCGTTCCTTTCCAGTGGCCGGTAATTGCACTAATTGTGGCCATAATAATTCATGAGTACAGCCACGGAATTCAAGCTAGGGCTCACGGCATGAGGCTCAGAAGCTTCGGCCTCCTGCTGCTTGGACCCCTTCCCATAGGAGCATTTGCAGAGCCTGAAGAGTCGGAAATGGAAAGGGCTCCAAGGAGGGATAGGTTGAGGTTATTCGCAGCAGGCCCATCGATTAACCTCATAGCTACATTCGTGGTATTGATTATCCTCTCAAACGTGGCTAACGGAATGGTAGCCGAAGACAAGGGAGTTCACGCTAGAGACATTGTGAAAGATCAGGGTGCAGACCAAGCAGGAATCCTACCCTTCGAAACTATTACTCATATTAATGGATCAAGAATTACTGATACTGATGAGTTCTCAGATCAGATGGAAGAGCTCAAACCTGGCGATATTGTTCCATTCACCATCCTAACAAATCCTCTGTCTGAAGACACTAGGGTCGAGAGGATCGTGAATGTAACTCTTGGGGATCATCATCAATATCTGATGGAAAGATGTAATGCTTCAGAAACATGCGAGGAAGAAGAGCTTTCTGAAATGCTAATCGAATTCTGTGAAGATGGGGACGGAGACGGAGAAGCTGACGTTCCCACTTTGTGTGTCAGTCCGGGAGATAGCTTCCTAGGAGTAAGTCAGTTGGTTTCCTCCACTTATAGCATGGATGTTTATTCTAATATCGTGAACGGTGAATATTCGACTTCGGGAACTGTTCTTGCTACTATTGCAAGACCTATGTTAATGATTTACACCCCTATCGAACTAGAAGGTCAGACAATTAGGCAGGAGGAGCGGGCCATGCTAGTAGCTGGTGATGGTCTGATAGCTTCCATGCTAGGAACCGAATTGATGCTGGATATATTCGATTTTTTGTTTTGGCTAGTATGGATTAACTTCCTTCTCGGCTTCGCAAATTTGATTCCGATGATTCCATTTGATGGCGGGCATCTGGTTCGGGACGCAACTCATTCTATTCTGAAGAAGATTGGATCGAAAACTCATCCAATGAGAATAGAAATGCTATCGAATAGAATCAGCAACCTTAGTAGCATCTTCTTTCTTCTAATCCTATTGATCCCGGTTATATTGCCGAGAATTATCTGATTACTCTTCTTCGATCTGCCTAGGCTCATGGACCTCTCGGAAAACTACCCTTCCGACACCTACATGCTCCCTAAGAGTGGTCACAAGTGAGAACTTTGTGAATGACCAGTTCTGATCATATGCCATCTCCTCTGGTAGAGTCATTGTCAAATCGTTCTCTTCGAACTCTATCTCAAAGTCTTCCCTACCGGTATTCATCTTCATTAGAGTCTGGACCTTCTCCTCACGGTCGTCAACAACCTTGACTATCTTGTAGCTGTACCTGAGAGTTACACCTGCTAGAGGGTGGTTGTAGTCTATCCTTGCCCTACCAGCGCTCATGAACTGCAGAATACCGTTTCTTCCACCAATCTCGACAGGGGCCCCTATTCCCAATGTGTTCGGATCCCTTACGCTTCGAAGAAGAACATTCTGAGATATTGTCTCTATCTTGTTCTGGTCTCGATCTCCGTAAGCCTGTTCAGGCTCAATCTCAAAATCGTAATCTTTGCCTGTCTCTGCATCTTCAAGATGTGCCTCGAAACCGGGGATTAGTCTTCCATCCCCGACAATAGTGATCATAGGCGAGTAGTTTCTATTCTCATCTACTAGATCGTGCTCCTTCGCAGTCTCTTCCCTAGTCGTCTCGATTAGCTTGTCATTACCTGCATTGTATAGGTCGTAATCGACGTGAACGATTGATCCCTTGTCCATGGATGCACCCTCAGCGGCCACGCGACCCGCTTCCCCCTTTTCATTCAAACGGTGAGTCGAATAGTCGAGCTGAACCGAATAAAATAGTTTAACTAATTCTTTGATCTCTCTTTCCCGATGATTGATGAAAGGGCTGTTCCGATCATTACGAGGACCCAACCCGACCAAACGAGGTGACTTCCTGGCAGGTGATGAACCGTGACTCTTACCTCGTCGACTTGGTCGGTCTGCCCCATTATCATTGAAGAGAGGAGCTCATTGGACTGGAGGAAGTCTAGAATAACTATGGTATCACCGGTTAGTTGTGACATTCTGTCTACTTCGGATCTTGCCGAAACGGCCCCGGAAGGGGAGTCAAATCTGAGCATGCCGGGTGTCAATTGTCCTAGAAAATCATCCCCTTGTCTTACCTCTATCACCACGCCTACGTATCCATCACCTATGCTGTAAGAGTAGTCATCATCCTCCGCAGAGACAATTTCCACCCCGGTAAAGACCAAGTCAAGCCCTTGGTGCCTGGTCACTTCATCTCTATGTAGGGTAACAAAGTGCGACTGATCTGTCCTGTCTACTAGGGTAGTGGTCATCACGTGCCCTATCAGTAGAAGCAGTATACCTGCATGGGCTAGGTGTGAACCAAGAAGCCTGGACTTAGCAGGTTGGGACCTCAATCTTTCCAATACAGGTGGAGTTGAATTGTCACGTAGACTCCTCCACAGTTGAAAGAAGGTTGGGGGAACAGCGAAAGCTAGCCATGTCAGGATGAACATCGATAATGATCCTCTTGAGACGCTGTTGGTGATGGGGAGATCAGGGTTCCCTGGTAGGTCGAAGGAGCTGTAGAAATAAGCCAGACAGATGGACAGCACTGTTGGAACTGCTAGAATGATTATTCCTTTTCTAGCACTAACCGTGGAACCGATCGAATATATGGCAAGTCCCACCGCAACTAGAGAGAGAAGTGGGGCTCCATAGTACTCATGGGCTAAGATGTTTGTTCCGTCGATCTCTACTGTAAGCAAAATCCAAGTCAGAAGGAGGAATATGATTGAGAGATACCATGGTAAAGACCTAGCTGCTTTGGTTCTAAATTTAGGTTCCTTGGATATCCTCCTAATCCAATGAAAGTCATCCTTATCCTCCTCAGGCATCACCCAGACTAGCATGAAGGGGGCTATCCCTGCTAGCGACTGGTACCACTCTGTAATCCATCCCCAACTAGAGAAGAGCATCAGAAGAACTCCAGAAGCCACCCATTGGACTGGAGGATCTGCCTTGTCCCCGTTTACGAGAATAACCAGAGATGCCAGTCCGATGAACAAAACGGCTGATGATCCTATCCAGATTCCTACTATAGCGAAGTAGATTAACAACCCTAGTGCGAGTGATTTATTGGAGTCCATTAGGCTCTTTGATCCTCTTGACACTATCACAAGTTTCTGCTCCCTAAGTAGGTGAAGTACAGCTAGACTGAGAAGTAAGACCACTGATACTAGGTAGAAGAGAATCTCGAAACCCACTGCAGTGGCATCGATTGTCTCGATAACTCGGACGTATGGATCTCTCGGCAGCGAGTTTTCCCCGTCCCCAACGAAGGCGTGTACGGAAGCCCAAACCCCGTTGGCCCTCGTCACAAGGGTTGCATGCATGACCAGAGCTCCAGCCAGTATCCCAATCGCAGGAGAGGACGAGAATGGCCTATCTGCCAACCCTCTTGATCGAGCGTGAACTATGGCCAGTAAGGCTAGCCAAGGCAGGAGTGACCCAGTTTCAACTGGGTCCCATGCCCAATATCCCCCCCAATCAAGTACGGTATAGGCCCACAGTCCCCCTAGTCCAATTCCGACAGTTCCTGCTAACAACGAGAACCTGGCCAAGATGACCATTGAGTGGTGAGTCACCTCGGATGGCCTTCTCCTGATCACTCCTGCAATTGCTACACTTGCAGTAGCTAAACACAGAGAGTAGTAGACAAAGACAATAGGAGGATGAATTACCATTAGATCGGTCTGCAATAGCGGACTGATCTCCCCCGAGGAGCCTGCTTCACTTGGAGAGAATGGTTGGAGGATCGCAGAAACTAGGAGAATTAAACCCGTCCATGCATGCATGACCCTGATTGCGGTAATATCGGGATTACTATGCCTAGACATTGCCCCTGTGATGATGCCCATGAAGGAGGCCCACATCAGGAGGGGGCCTGCTCTGCTACCCCAGACCGCGGAAATACGATAGAACAACGGTAGTCCTGAGCCGACATACTCAGAAACCAGCTTGAGGGAAGTAGCCTCAATCATAAATGAGCTAGTAAGAAATACGAACGGGGCGATTTGGGTCATCATTGTCAATGTTCTTATTCTCTTTTCCCCTATGTACTCCGGACGTAACACATGGATAGCACTGGTCAGCATCGCTAGGAAGAGTAGGGAGAAACCGAGGAAGGAGAGCATCATTCACCATCCGTAGTACTTCGCCCTACTGTACCCGAATGCAAGCATGGCAGGAACTATTCTTTTCAGGTATAATCCTGGTCTTCTAAAAAGAAGCCTAATCCCTACCATGACCTTTCCAGAGGCCCCCATATTTGACATCTCATCGGGGAAGCATGTGGCCATGACTGACATTTCTTCGTCTGTCAGATTAAACAGCGCGTTTTTCCCTCTGAGGATCTTGTCATAGGGAGGGAACTCTGCCTTCCACTTTTTGGTATATTCTGACATCTTCTCAGAACTGGTATCTTCCTCGGATATTGCTTCTGCTGCTGTTTCTGCAGCATAAACCGCTGATTTCAGGGCTAGGTGGGAGCCCCCTTCGAAAAGAGGTGAAGTGAAGCCAGCGGCGTCCCCAACCAGCATCAAGCCTTCATAGTGTGTGTTCTTGAAGGGCCCTGAGATTGGAATGGTTCCTCCGAAGGCGGGACTTCCCTTCTCTTTCCACTGGGGCAGGGTCTGCTCAAGATCCTTGAAGTGAGTATTTTCGATAAATTCGTCAAGTGCCTTCTTCGCCCTTGGTCTATCCTCTGTCACAAGTCCAACGTTGGCTCTTCCATCGCACTTGGGAATCATCCACAGGTATCCCTTCTCAGCATAACTTGGCCAGATGTAGAAGTCCAGATAGTCATC